>ERZ889078.341-NODE-341-length-41981-cov-48.748867_pt1 | contig 41981 bp, 44 predicted proteins | sample MGYA00521266_ERZ889078 | MGnify/ENA primary metagenome ERZ889078 (study PRJEB32303, sample SAMEA104408618) | aquatic metagenome | biome: Brackish water; feature: Pelagic; material: water | place: Baltic Sea | collected 2014-06-16T06:34:00 | depth 76,534 m ... | reverse complement strand
CGATCGTGCCGATGTTGCAATGCGGCTTGTTACGTTCAAACTTTGCTTTTGCCATGGTAAGGGCCCTCATCTATTGGGGCCAGTTACCGGGCCCGATTGTCAACGGGCGCTAATTAATCAGGAACACGAGGAAAATCAAGCACCAGTTGCACGCTTATTCTGCGATGAAAAGCGCCTCGTTTTCGCGCATATATGCCTCGATCTTGTCAACCGTGCGGACAACCAGTTCCTGCAACTGTTCTTCGGCGGTCATTGTCAGGCCGGACCCGATTAGTAAGTTCGCCGAAAGCTTTTCCAATGTAGAGAATTGCTTGTCTTCTTCAATGATGATCTGGTTTTTGCTGTCGTCCCAGATATTGACCGTCACCGCCAATGCGGAACTGGGCGTAAGGACCAATGGAATTCCGGCCCGCGCCAAAGCATAGACATCAACGGCCACACCGATATTGAAATATTTTTTGCCCGTCAGGCCACCAAACCGACTGCGCATTTCAGCCTCCAGCGCAGTTTTCAATTGTTCTGGCGTGGCGTCACGTGACATCGGGCCTTTCTTCACGTTATCCGCAAAGACCACCAAATGCCCAAGCTTGAAATCGCCAATCGGTTTCACGGCCTGCGGTCCGGCTCCAAGGTTCGGATCGGCGGCACACGCCATCAACAAAACCGAAATTGCAGCGAACAATACGCCTTTGATCCAGATCTTCGAAAACGTCATGTGGCTAGCCCCTACGTTAAAATCTTTTCGCCGACGAGGTTTATCCGAGCGGCGGACAAGGCGCAACTGCCTTGCAATCACAACAGCGGAATGCCACCGCCGCTGCTTGTTAATCGCATATCGCCTGCAGGCTGGCCCATTCATCAGCCGTCAAAATCGGAACGAAATCCCCTTCAACGGTATTGGCTGCACGGGCGGCTTCTGATCGTCCAAGGCTGTCCGGGTGACTTGCCAGATGAGACATCAACCCCTTTTCCTCGCCGTATTTCTTATGCAACCGGTCAAAGAAATCCGCCATTGGAACGGTCGGCAACTTGGCTGCCGCAAGCAATGCATATGCGTAGGTGTCCGAACCGGCTTCAGCACCTTGGGAATATTGTGCCTGAATAAGTTTCTCGGTCATGAACAAAACCGCCGCACCACCGGCGAAATCCCCCAGCAGCAGTCCAAGCACACCAACCGAACCGGCGGAACGCAAGGCCAACCGCGTCGGATCACGATGTTCCACATGGCCCATTTCATGGCCCAGAACGCCGGCGACTTCTAAGGGGTTTTTGGCATCGTCCAGCAAACCCTCGAACAGCACAATGTGCCCGCCCGGCAGGGCAAATGCGTTGATCATCTTATGGTCCAGCACATGCAGACGAATGTCATAAGGCAGGTTGGCGCCGATGCTGAGGCGGGCCTGCATTTTCGCAAGCGCCGCCAGACCATCGGTACTGCGACAATCCTTAAGGCCGGTTGCTTTACTGTTATCGAGCGCCAAACGAATTTGTTCAATGCTCGAATCCCCCAAGGCTTGTTCACCTTCGGCGGGCAACATGGTTGCCAGCTGGTCGGCCATGATCGGCACCAGCACAAACACAATCAAAGCAACCGACGCCACAGAAGCGGTTGACAGGATCATCAGTCGCTTCAGCAGGTTCGGGTCTTTGTGCCGCCGTTTCAGATCCGGGCAAGCCGCGCTTAGTTCCGCGTTCAAACGGGCATCTTTGACAATCAGCCGTGCCGGATGGTCGCCCGTCAGGCCATAAACCACCGCATCCTTTGCGGCTTGATCAGGAATGCGGCGCACATCGTCAATCGGCCAATCAACCAAAGCCCCCTCGGTTGGTTCAATCCGCACCACAGAGCCCTGCGATGCCGGTTGAACCGAGACTTTTACCCGGCGCACACGCGCAGTTTCACCATCCACGTAATCGGCAAAAACCATAGCTTCGGTTTCCATGCTCATATCGCCGCCCCGATATCCAAAGCATCGGCAAAGCCCTCGGCCTCGGCGAACTCGTCCCTAGGGCGCTGGCGGATTTGACCCAGATGATGACTGTCGCGGATAAACAAAGTCTCGGCATAATGGCGCATACTGGGGAGCGTGATAAATAGCTGCCCCAGCACGCCAATAAAGATGAACATCGTGAAATAAAGGAAAGCGATGCCAGCGAACATCAAAGGCTGATTGCCGTCATTGCCAACACCAAATGTCGCCTCGAAATTTCCGTCACTGAAAATATTTTGATCAAGCATAATCAAAACAACAATAGCCACGGACGCAACGGCGATCAGCAGTAAATAGATCAGCAGGCTGCCCACCAGATAAATCTGGATCATCCGCCACGTGCTGGGATTGGCGCGGAACGTCACGAACTCGCCCAGCCGTTTGTGCTGCGCCATGACTTTGAATCCGTTGATCTGCAAATGCACCCAACCGATCAACAGCCACGGTATGCTAACGATGAACAGCGTGAACATCAGTTCGTTGAAATACCCGCCAATGCCCGCCAAAAGCGTCAAAACCAGACCGACATAATAATGCGTGGCGGGTTTCAGCAACATCCGCCAGTTGCCTTCTTGGGTGAACCGTTCGCGGCCATACCACGTGCGATCAATTCGGAATTTTTCCAGACAAAACATCTGACGGGGCAACAGGAATCCAAGCGTCAGGATCGTCGCCAGCCAATGCAGCATTGCCCGCCACGAATATCCCCAGGCGCCCGCATCAATGCCAAAACGCAATCCCCGCCAGCGGGTGCGGGCCAGAACATAGCGCCGGGCGCGGTACTGGGCGTAAAAGTAAATCGGAATGATGCCGATAAACGAGGTAAAGTAGGCCGCGAAATTATCGTTCAGCAGCGAAAAACTGATGAACATCAGGATCAGATTAAGGACCCCGATATAAAAGGCCAGAAACACCACCGCGACCAGAAACCCCATCAGCTTTTCAACGCCAGTGCCGGTATATTCCAGCGGAAAGCCACCGGGGCGGATTGCGGACCAATAGAACCGGCGCACCCGTGTTTTCGCCCAAAAGCGGTAAAACCCAACTGTTAAAACTGTCAGGACACTGGTTTTCAGAGCCAGCCAAAACAGGCTGCGGCGGGTTCCGGCGTAATCAGTTTCAAGAATTTGGATTGTCATCAAGCCGCTTCAGTTTGGTTCGTTCGCTCACGATAAAGAGTGCGGCCAAAAAGGCCAGCTTTTTGCACTAAAGCGTGCTCATTATTCGAATGCTTAACTAAACCGGTTGTTCTTGGGGAACCCATGTGGTGGCCGTTTACCCGCACCCGCGCGCTTGGCCAGCCATTCGGTCATGTCGGTTTCGGTTCTGGTTTTACCGCCACCCATTTGCCAACTCAGGCCATCCGTCCAGTTGAAGGTCACGATATCCGAAAGCCCGCCATCCAGATCAAGCGTGCCCTGCGCGGATCTGGCCGATTTGTATTTTTGCAGCCTGACGCCTTTTCCACGGGTCATTTCCGGCAGTTCAGACAGTGGAAAAACCAGCAACTTGGCGTTCAGACTGATCACCGCCACATGATCGCCCACCACCGGTGTACAGACCTTGGCGACCACTTTGTCCTTGACGTTCAGCACCTGTCTGCCGCTGCGGGTCTGGGCCAGAACATCAACCTCTGGCACGACAAACCCGTCGCCGTCGCTTGACCCGACCAACAGCTTGCGTCCCGGTTCGTGCAGAAACAAATCAACGATGCTGGATTCGTTTGGCAAGTCCACAATCAACCGCAAAGGTTCACCCGTACCGCGCCCGCCCGGCAGGGCAGACCCCGCGATGGTATAAAACCGCCCGTTGGAACCGAACAGGATCACTTTGTCAGTGGTCTGCGCGTGGAACATAAACCGCGCTTCGTCGCCGTCTTTGAACTTCAGATCAGCGTCCAGCGCCATATGCCCCTTCATCGCCCGGATCCAGCCCATCGACGAGCAAACCACGGTGATCGGCTCCTTTTCGATCATCGCCTCGATCGGCATTTCCTCGATCAACGGGGCATCCGCCAGCTCGCTGCGCCGCGCGCCATTGGGCGAATCCTTGCCAAACTGCTTGCGCACCTCGCGCAACTGTTCGGCAATGCGGGCCCATTGCAGGCTTTCGCTGTCCAGCAGATCCTCAAGCGCGGCACGTTCTTCCATCAGGGCGTTGCGTTCGCGGTTCAGCTCCATTTCTTCCAGCCGCCGCAAAGACCGCAGGCGCATATTCAGAATGGACTCAGCCTGCAGATCGCTCAGTTCGCCTTCGCCCGGCAGGGGGGGCTGATAGTCCTTTTCGGATGCTGCCCGGCGATGGTCAAGCGACCAGTCTTCACGCATCAGGGCCGCCTTGGGCTCGTCGTCGTACCGGATGATGTCGATCACCCGGTCAAGGTTCAGGAAGGCGATGATCAGGCCTTCCAGTACCTCAAGCCGATGGTCGATCTTTTCCAGCCGGAATTGCGAGCGCCGTTGCAACACATCCCGACGATGATCCAGAAACGCCCGCAGCACTTCCTTCATCGAGCAGACCTTGGGCGTGCGCCCGTCGATCAGCACGTTCATGTTCATCGAAAACCGGACCTCAAGATCGGACTGGCGGAACAGCGTTTCCATCAGCACAGCCGGGTCAACGGTTTTGGCGCGGGGTTCCAAAATCAAACGGATGTCTTCAGCGCTTTCGTCGCGTACATCGGCCAGAATGGGGATTTTCTTCAGCTGAATAATCTCGGCGATCTTTTCGATCAGTTTGGATTTCTGCACCTGATACGGGATTTCGGTGACCACGATCTGCCACATGCCCCTACCCAAATCCTCGGCTTGCCAACGGGCGCGCAAACGGATCGACCCGCGACCGGTACGATACGCCTCGGCGATGTTTGCCGAGGGTTCGACAATAATCCCACCTGTGGGAAAATCCGGCCCTGGCACATATTCCATCAGGGTTTCGTCACGCGCATTCGGGGATTTGATCAGATGCAAGGCGGCATTACACAGCTCGCCGATATTGTGCGGCGGAATATTGGTGGCCATGCCGACCGCGATGCCGCTTGATCCGTTTGCCAGCAAGTTCGGGAAGGACGCTGGCAGCACCACGGGTTCCTGCAAACTGCCATCATAATTGTCGCGAAAATCCACCGCGTTTTCGTTCAGGCCTTCCATCAAAGCCTCAGCCGCAGCTGTCATCCGCGCTTCGGTGTACCGCGCCGCAGCCGGGTTATCGCCGTCGATATTGCCGAAATTCCCTTGCCCGTCGACCAGCGGATAGCGCACGTTGAAATCTTGCGCCAAACGCGCCAAAGCATCGTAAATTGCCTGATCGCCATGCGGGTGATAGTTGCCCATCACATCGCCGGAAATTTTCGCCGATTTACGGAAACCACCATTGCTGGCCAGCTTTAATTCGCGCATCGCATAAAGAATGCGCCGATGCACCGGCTTTAAACCGTCACGCGCATCCGGCAAGGCGCGGTGCATGATCGTGGACAGGGCGTATTGCAGATACCGATCACCCAGCGCCCGGCGCAGCGGTTCAGACACAGTAATACCGCCGCTGTTTGGATCATCGGCAGGTATATTGGGGTCATCAAGCAAATCGGCCATATATGGGGTGTAATATGTTGGAAATCGCGGGTCCAGCGCTATTCAGCCCGTATCGCAAGTTGATGCCGGTTCTAACCCGGTCTAAGACTTGTGCAACCAAATTCACGGCGGTTTGAATGTCACAGAAATCCATCCTCATCACGGGCTGTTCCAGTGGCATCGGATATGATGCTGCCCACAGCCTGGCCAAACGCGGTTGGCGGGTTTTTGCGACTTGCCGTGCTGAGGCTGATTGCGAACGCCTGCGCAGCGAAGGCCTGGAGTCGTTTCGGCTGGATTATGCAGACAACGACAGCATCCATGCGGCGATGACCGAGGTTGAGGCGCGCACTGGCGGTGGGTTGGACGCCCTTTATAACAACGGCGCCTATGCGATTCCCGGCGCGATGGAAGACGTGCCCACCGATGCAATGCGGGCGATTTTTGAGGCGAATGTTTTTGGCTGGCATGAACTTACCAATCTGGTGATTCCCTTGATGCGCGCCCAGGGGCACGGGCGGATCGTCAATTGTTCCTCGGTTCTGGGGATGGTGTCGATGCCGTGGCGCGGGGCCTATAACGCCACTAAATACGCCGTCGAAGCGATGAGTGACACGCTGCGGATGGAGTTGCGCAGAACCGGTATCAAGGTGGTTCTGATCGAACCCGGTCCGATCACCACAGCCTTCCGTGCCAATGCAAAATTGCAGTTTGACCGCTGGATTGATTGGGAAAACGCGGCCCTTGAACCGCTTTATCGCAACAATCTGGTGAAACGCCTGAACGACGCAACACAGAAAAAGGACCGGTTCGAATTGCCGCCTTCCGCGGTGACCGCCAAGCTGATTCAAGCGCTGGAATCGGTTAACCCGCGCCCGCGTTACTTTGTCACCGTGAACACCTATCTGGCGAATTTCATGCGCCGCCTCTTGCCAACCCGGCTGATTGATATGATCTTGGCAGGTGGCTGACCGCACTTAAAAAGGAGCCCGCAATGGCCTCGGACCCACTATTTTATCTGGTAATTGCTGCCGTACTGATCGTGCTGGTGATCCTGATGTTTGGCATCGGAACCTTCAGCCGTGGTGGCGAGTTTAACCGCAAATACGCCAACAAGATCATGCGCGCCCGTATCGTGGCACAAGCGATCGCGGTGCTGCTGATCATGTTGTTCGTGTATCTTCGCAGCAGGGGCGGCTGAGCATGGTTGTTCTGAACAGGATATATACCCGCACCGGCGACAAAGGTGATACTGCGCTCGGCAATGGTGCGCGTGTGGCCAAGCATTCGGCGCGGGTCTCGGCTTATGGAACCGTTGACGAAACCAATGCGACGGTCGGGATGGCGCGGTTATATGCCGAAGGGCAGATGGATGCGCTTTTGGCGATGATTCAGAATGACTTGTTTGACCTGGGGGCTGATCTGTGCCGACCGGAAATGGAAAAAGACGCAACCGCCGAATACCCGCCGTTGCGACTGGCCGAAACACAGGTTGACCGGCTTGAGGCTGAAATTGACGCGATGAACGCGGCATTGGCCCCGTTGCGCAGTTTTGTTTTGCCGGGCGGGTCAGCCCTGGCGGCGCATTTGCATTTGTGCCGCACAGTATCGCGGCGGGCTGAACGTCTGGCGGTCGCGTTAGGCGAAACCGAGGCGGTCAATCCGTCGGCAGTGAAATACCTGAACCGGCTAAGCGACTGGTTTTTTGTCGCTTCCCGCGTGGCAAATGACAACGGCGGCGCCGACGTGTTATGGGTGCCCGGCGCAAACCGGTAACCGGAGGCCCGTTCCGGGCCACGCCTTTGAGCCCCTGCGGGGCGATTGCCTGCGGCGCGAGTATTTTTGAAACTATGATGGGGCGAAAAATGCCGGATTTTGACCTTGATGCCTTGGCCGCGATGGTGCCGGATGGGGCGAAAGTCGCCATTCCGGTGTCGCGCAGCGGACCTGCCGTGGCTTTGACACGGGCGTTGATTTTGCGTGGCGTGAAGGACCTGCATCTGGTTGCCATTCCGACCGCTGGTATTCAGGCCGATATGTTGATCGGGGCTGGATGCGTGGCCGTGGTGGAAAGTGCGGGGATCACGCTTGATGAATTTGGTCAGGCACCGCGATTTGTGGCGGCGGTTAAGGCGGGCAAAATCCGGTTGATGGATACCACTTGCCCCGCGCTGGTTTCCGGCCTTCAGGCTGCCGAAAAGGGTGTGCCTTTTTTCCCGATGCGCGGGCTGATCGGTTCAGACCTGCTGGCGAACCGGCCAGATTACAAAGTGATCGACAACCCGATGAGCGACGCCGCCGACCCGATCGTGCTGCTGCCGGCAATCGTGCCTGATGTCGCGATGTTTCATGCACCACTTGCGGATCGCCACGGCAATGTCTGGATCGGCAAGGCGCGCGAATTGATGACGATGGCGCATGCAGCCAAGCGCTGCCTTGTCACCGTCGAGCAAATCATCGACGGCGATCTGATGGGTGATCCGCTGCGCGCACCTGCGGTTATCCCGGCGCTTTATGTCAGTGCAATCGCTGTCGCCGAAGGTGGGGCTGCGCCGCTTGCCCTTAACGGATATTATGAAGCTGACAGTGTTGCATTGGCGCAATATGCAGCGATGGCCGCCGACGAACCGGGGTTTGCGGCTTGGCTGGCGGGTGACACACGGGCGGCGGCTGAATAATGGGGTATCGCCCCGAAGAATTGCTGATCACCACGATTGCCAGGCTGTTGGACGGGGTTGGCCATGTGGCGGTTGGGGTTTCCTCGCCAATCCCGGGATCAGCCGCTTTGTTGCAACGCCATTTGTCGGGCGGCAAGACGCAGGTCACAGTTTTGAACAGCAAGAACCTGCAAACCCTGAACGATGGCGCAGGCGAGTTGTTTGACCGCGCCGCCCAAGGTCGGATCGGCGCGTTCTTCCTCAGCGGTGGGCAGATCGACGGGCAGGCGAATATCAACCTTGTTGGCATCGGTGATTATCCAAGGCACACAGTGCGTTGGTCAGGCTCGTTTGGCTCGGCGATGCTGTACTATCTTGTGCCGCGGGTGATCCTGTTTCGCGAGGAACATACCCGCCGCACCATGGTCGAAAAAGTCGATTTCATTTCGGCACCCGGCACCAGCGCCGAAGGGGTTTATCGCCCGGGCGGCCCCTATGCGCTGATCACCAGCCTTGGTTTGTTTGCCTTTGACAAGACCCGCGCGCGGTTCCGGCTGAACAGCATTCATCCCGGTCACAGCCTTGAAGAAATCCTTGATAACACCGGCTTTGAGTTTGATCGTGACGAAGTGATCCCTGAAACCGCTGCGCCGTCTGCCGAATGGCTGGGATTGCTGCGCGGAAAGATTGCAGGCGAAGTGGCCGATCCCTATCCGAAATTCGCACATGCGGTTTTTGGAGTTTCGGCCTGAATGCCGGGCATCAGGCCGCCGGGTCCGAGGCCAGTTTCAGCGCAGCATATTCCGACAACACAGCGAAATCTGAGAATGCGAAATCATGCGGCAGGTCGCTGATCGGGGTTTTGCGATACCCTTCGGTGAACAAGGCGAACGATATTCCAGCGGCGCGGGCGGTTTCGGCGTCAACTTCGCTGTCGCCAACGTAAAGGCTTTGATTGGCGCTAAGTCGCGCGACCGTGGTCAGCAAAGGCGTCGGGTCCGGCTTGCGTTGTGGCAGGGTATCGCCGCCGATAACCACGTCAAAGTAATCAGCAAGCCCAAATTCAGACAGGATCAAATGCGTCGCGGCTTCGGGCTTGTTGGTGCAGACCGCCAAACGGTATCCGTATGATTTCAGCGTTTCCAAAGTCGTTCGAACATTCGGATAAAGCACCGTCAGGTCGGCAGACGCCGCGCTGTAAAACGCCAGAACCGTCGCAGTCAGGTCTGCGTGCCGCGTCATATCAATGCCCCTTGCCTGCATCACCAACTCGACCAATTTGGGCAGGCCGTTGCCGATGAAACCGATTACCTTAGCCAGATCAAGGGCTGGCAACCCTTGTTCGGCCAGCATCCGGTTAACCGCCGCGTGAATGTCAGGCGCGCTGTCAATCAGTGTCCCGTCAAGATCGAAAATAACTGCTTTCACGCGCTGTCTTTCCATTTTATCGAGCATCCCATTGACGAGATTTGATCCGCCGGGCCGTTGCTGGTTTCAGCCACCAATTGCATCGCCAGAAACAAATCCCGCTGCAGACCGACTGGCCCGGCTGAACTTGTCGAGGCATCAAGCCGCCCGCGATATTGCAAACCATCCTCTGCGTTAAAGCCAAAGAAATCCGGTGTACAGGCGGCGTCATACGCGCGGGCAACCGCTTGGCTTTCGTCATAAAGATACGGGAATGTAAAGTTGTGTCGTTGCGCCAGTTCGGCCATTTTGTCAAAACTGTCGGCGGGATAGGCCTGCACGTCATTGGCACTGATCGCGGCAATTCCAATGCCCAGCGCCTGCAAATCCCGCGCAACGCGGGTGATCCGGTCAAGCACCGCAAGAACATAGGGGCAGTGGTTGCAGATAAACATGATCAGCATGCCGTTTGCGCCGCGAATGTCGGACAATCCATAGGATCGGCCATCGGTGCCGGGCAAGTTGAAATCCGGGGCTTTCCAGCCAAAGTCACACACAGGGGGAATGGCGGCCATGAAATATCCTTTCGTGCTCAGGCGGGAACAAACAGCATGTTTGCCTTGGTAATTGTATCAAGGTTTTCAAAACTTTGCACCACCGCAACCGCGCCGGTAAAATCGTCGCAATCCGTATAGGCGCTGGGGCAGACCACGCAGGAAATGCCAGCGGCCTTTGCTGACAGTAACCCGTTGCGGCTGTCTTCCAATGCCAGACAATCCTTGCCGCGCAGATCAAGGCCATGCAATGCCAACGCGTAAACATCGGGCGCTGGTTTCTTGGCCTTAACCATGTCACCAGCGGCGATCACTTCAAACACATCACGGGCCGGAACCCCCATAGTGGCGCGGATTAACGCGTCAACATTCGGTACATTGGTCGTGGTGGCGACGGCAAGCCGAACGCCACGCGCATCGGCATCGTTGATCAACGATGCAATGCCGGGGCGCAACGGAACAGTGCCCTCGGCGATCAGTTCGCCGTATCTGACGGTTTTGCGTTTATGAATGTCGATCACCGGAATGTCCGCTGGGTCGATACCAAGATGATGCACCGCATAGGCGTGCATGCGTTCCTTGCCACCGGTGGTTTTCAGCAATTCGCGGTAAAGGTCGCGCGACCAGTGCCAGTTCAGACCGAATGCCGGGAATGTGTCGTTGAACGCAGCGCGGTGCGCGTCTTCGGTTTCGGCCAATGTGCCGTCAACGTCAAATATCAGCGCTTTGATCAAGTTACTTAACCCGGGCTGCTTCGGCTGCTGCGCGTATTGCACGGATGTTGGCCCCGTAAACCGAAGGATTGGCAACCGACCCGCCTTTGAACACAGCCGAGCCAGCAACCAGAACATCGGCCCCGGCGGCCACAACCAAAGGTGCGGTTTCCGGTGTCACCCCCCCATCGATCTGAATGTGAATTGGCCGATCCCCGATCATCGCGCGCAAACGCCGGGTTTTATCGACTTGCGAATGGATGAATTTCTGCCCGCCAAACCCCGGATTGACCGTCATGATCAGGACCATGTCAACCATATCCAGAACATGTTCGATACTTTCCAGCGGTGTGCCGGGGTTCAGGCTGACGCCTGCTTTGACACCCTGTGCCTTGATCGCCTGAACCGTGCGGTGGATATGCGGCCCCGCCTCGACATGGGCGGTGATCATGTCAGATCCGGCTTCGGCATAGGCCTCGATATAGGGGTCAACCGGTGCGATCATCAGGTGTACATCCATGAAGGTTTTCACATGCGGGCGAAATGCCTTCACAGCCTGCGGTCCAAAAGTCAGGTTTGGCACGAAATGCCCGTCCATCACGTCCACATGAACCCAATCGGCCCCCTGCGCTTCGATGGCTTGAATCTCTTGCCCAAAATTCGCGAAATCTGCGGACAGGATCGAGGGTGCGATCTTGATGGAACGGTCGATAGACATGCGGGTTTCCTTTGGAATGATGCGGGGCAAACTATCTGCCTGCCCCGGAATTTGTATGTACAGGTTGTGTACAGGTTGTGTACGCCTTGTGTACCGCTGTTTTAAGCGGCTGAATTGATCCGCAACGCCTGCCGCCAGCCGGGATATATCTTGTCGGCATCCCCCGGAAAGCTTTCGAAGGCGCGGGCGAATTCTTTGTGGTCGCGGGCAAACTCGATCGGGTCGGCATGTTCTTTCCAGCACTGCTCGGCCTGACGCAAGGATTTCGCGCCGTCTGCTGCGCCGTCGATATGGCCGAACGCTCCACCGCCTGCTGTCAGGATCAGATTGGAAGTCCCGAGGTTCTCAAAGAAACCAGGCATCCTAAGCGCGTTCATCCCGCCCGAGATGATCGGCGTCGTTGGCCCCATACCTTCCCATTCCTGATGGAAATAAGGACCATCGGCACTGTCGTCCATGATCATATAGGCCATCAGTTTATCCGAGGCTTCGCCCTCCATTTTGCCGTAACTCATGGTGCCGGTATGGATGCCGCTGGCGCCCTGCATCCGGGCCATTTTCGACAAAACAAAGGCCGTGTAACCGCGCATCGATTGTGGCGAGGTGACCGCACCGTGGCCGGCCCGGTGATAGTGCAGGTATTGCTTGGGAAAGCTGCGCCGCGCTGTAGTTATTGCAGCCGGACCAGTGACATAGCCATCAACCAGGAATGCCACATGGTCAGCATTTTCGCCGAAAGTTTCCAGAATAAACTCGCCGCGCGCCAGCATTTCATAGTGATCGTCAGCCGTGATATTGGCGGAAAACAACTTGGCCTCGCCGGTTTTATCTTGCGCCCGTTTCATCGCATCAGCGACCAACGGAATGGTTTCTTTCAAGGGCGCAAATAATTGATTGCCCTGCGGTTCATCGTTCTTGATGAAATCGCCACCAAGCCAGAAATCATAACAGGCATTGGCAAATGGCTGCGGGCGCAAACCTAGTTTCGGCTTGATAATCGTGCCAACAATGAACCCGCCATTCACAACCGGGCGACGCAGCACACGCCACAGATCGCGGATCGTGGTTGATGGTCCGTCAAACAGCCGCAAGAAATTTGGCGGTACGTAGAAATCATGGATCTTGGCGTATTCAACGTCGCCCATACCCTGATTATTGCCAATCGTCAGCGTCAGGAACGAACAGATCATGGCGCGGCCATCAATGATGTTTCGGTCAAACAATTCAACCGGATAGGCGATTTTCATCAGCTCTTTCGCTGGGTCGATTTCATAAACCAGCGCGTCTACGCCACGGGTGAAATCATCGGTGGTCGAGACACTGACATTGGTGCCGGTCGAGCTTTCGGCAGCAAAATGCGCGGCTGTTTCCAGATATCCGCCAAATCCGGCCTTGGGTTTCATAATATAAGCGACTAGAACGTGATTGCCTTGCGCGATCAAATCGGCTTCTTTTAGGCTTAGATCCGCATAACGGTCTGACTGGTCCATGGTGTACCTCCTTGGGTTGGTTAATGGGAGAGCGGCGCACAATCTGTGGTAGGGGCGTGCGCCGTTCTTTTCTTTTATCCTAGTGAACCGCTGGCATAGCGTTTAGCCATTTCATCCATCGGTATCACTTTGATCTTGCTGGCATTTCCTGCTGTTCCAAACCGTTCAAACCGGTCTTGGCAAAGCTTTTGCATTTCCTGCATCGCTGGAATCATGAATTTGCGCGGGTCAAATTCGGTCGGATTCTCTTTGGCGATTTTGCGGAATTGGCCAGTGATTGCCATACGGTTGTCGGTGTCGATATTGACCTTACGCACCCCCGATTTGATACCGCGTTCGATTTCCTCGATCGGGACGCCATAGGTTTGTGGCATCTCGCCGCCATTGGCGTTGATCAGGTCTTGCAGATATTGCGGCACGGAAGACGAGCCATGCATAACCAGATGGGTGTTGGGCAGCTTGGCGTGGATTTCCTCAATCCGTTTCATCGCCAGAATATCGCCCGTGGGTTTGCGGCTGAATTTATAAGCACCGTGGCTGGTGCCACAGGCAATCGCCAATGCGTCAACTTTGGTTTTTGCCACGAAATCAACGGCCTGATCGGCATTGGTCAGCAAATCTTCCATCGAAAACTTGCCTTCTGCGCCTGAACCATCTTCTTCACCGGCCTCGCCGGTTTCCAGACTGCCCAGAATGCCAAGCTCGCCTTCGACTGATGCACCCACCCAATGGGCCATTTGGGAGACGCGCTGGGTTATGTCGACGTTATAGTCATAGGAGGCTGCGGTTTTCATGTCGGCTTCTAGGCTGCCGTCCATCATCACCGAGGTGAAACCGTACCGGATCGCCGAAGAACAGGTCGCTTCATTATTGCCGTGGTCCTGATGCATACACAGCGGAATGTGCGGATACATCTCGTTCAAAGCTTTGATCAAATAGGCCAGCATGATGTCGCCCGCATAAGACCGCGCCCCGCGACTGGCCTGCATGATCACGGGCGAATTGCAGGTGTCTGCCGCCTTCATGATCGCCAGACCCTGTTCCATGTTGTTGATGTTAAACGCCGGTATGCCGTAATCGTTTTCCGCCGCGTGATCCAACAATTGTCTGAGTGTGATAAGTGCCATCTTTTAATCCCTTTTATGCCGCGTTCGCGCGGTCTAGTGCTGCAATACCCGGCAATTCTTTACCTTCCAGCCATTCAAGGAAAGCCCCGCCTGCGCTGGATACATACGTGAAATCATCCGCCACCCCAGCCAGGTTCAATGCGGCGACCGTATCGCCGCCGCCTGCAACCGAAACTGCCAACCCACTGCGGGTCAATTCGGCGGCTTCAAGCGCCAGTTGCCGTGTTGCCTGATCAAAGGGCCGGATTTCAAACGCCCCCAACGGGCCGTTCCAAAGAATAGTCTGCGCGCGCGCCAGAACTGAACGGAACCGGACGACCGATTTCGGGCCGGCATCCAGAATGATCCCCTCGTCAGGGCATTCATCGACACCGACGATAAAACTGCGCGCGCTTTCGGCGAATTTGAAGGCATAAACGATGTCGTTTGGCAGAACCAACTCGCAATTGGCGGCTTTGGCAAGCGCTTGGATTTCGCGGACGGTTTCAACCTGATCTTCTTCGCAAAGTGACTTGCCGATCTTGTGGCCGTCCGCAAAAAAGAACGTGTTGGCCATGCCGCCGCCGATAATCACAGCATCGACTTTGCTGACCAGATTTTTCAGAACCGCGATCTTGCTGGATACTTTTGCCCCACCGACAACCGCTACCGCCGGATGCTTTGGGGAGTCCAGCGCCGCCGTCAGAGCGTTGACTTCTTCGTCCATCAGTGGCCCGGAATAAGCTGGCATAAGGGCTGCAATTGCCGCGGTGGAGGCATGTGCCCGGTGTGCACAGGAAAACGCGTCGTTGACGTAGATGTCGCCAAGGTGTGCAAGCTTGGCAGCAAAAGCCGGATCGTTCAGTTCTTCTTCCGGGTGAAATCGCAGGTTCTCCAGCAGGATCGCTTGACCGTTTTTCAACCCGGCAGCCGCCGCTTGGGCCTTTGCACCGATGCATTCATCAACAAAAGCAACGTCCTGACCCAAAGCGGCAGCCAGTGCCAGCGTGATTGGCGCCAAAGACATTTCAGGCACAACCTTACCTTTTGGCCGGCCAAAATGTGACAAAACAACCGCCCGCGCACCCGCCGCCAGTAAGGGCTTAAGGCCAGTCGCAAACCGTTCGATCCTTGTGGCATCGGTCACCACCCCGTCTTTGCAAGGCGCATTGAGGTCGGCGCGCACCACAAGGATGCGCCCCTTAACGTCAATGCTCTTGATCGAGGTGATGGTCATTACAGCGTTTCTCCGATGACCAGCGCGGTTTTCAGCATCTGGTTGGTGAAGCCCCATTCGTTGTCATACCAACTGAACACACGCGCCAGATCGCCGCCCATGACCCGGGTTTGCAGGCCAGCAAAGTTCGACGCTGTGTCTGTGTGGTTGTAATCGATGGAAACGGTTTCTTCCTCGTCATAGGCCAGAACACCCATCAGCGCGCCATTTGCGGCCTCTTGCATCAGGTTGTTGATTTCCTCGACCGAGGTTTTGCGCACCGGGTTAAAGTTGAGGTCAACCACCGATACATTTGGGGTCGGCACCCGAATCGCGCCACCGTCAAGTTTACCCAGCAGTTCCGGCAGCACCAGACCCACGGCTTTGGCAGCACCGGTGGTTGTCGGGATGATCGACATCGCTGCGGCGCGACCGCGATACGGGTCTTTGTGCCGGCGATCCAGTGTTGGCTGATCGCCGGTATAGGAATGGATCGTCGACATAAACCCTTTGTCGATGCCAATGGCGTTGTGCAGAACCATCGCAACCGGAGCCAGACAATTCGTCGTACAGGAGGCCGCTGAAATGATCCGGTCCTTGTTGGTGATGACCTTATGGTTAACGCCGTAAACCACTGTTTTATCGGCACCTTTCGCAGGGGCCGAACACAGAACCCGTTTGGCCCCGCGATTGATATGCGCCATCGCTGCGTCTTTGTTGTTGAACGCGCCGGTGCATTCCAGCACCAGATCAATACCATCCCACTCAAGCCGTGCCGGATCGCGCTCGGCTGACAGGCGCACGCTTTGGCCGTTGACCATCAGGTTCTCGCCGACAGGTGCAACGGTTCCTGAAAACCGACCATGCACCGAGTCATATTTCAACAAATGCGCGTTGGCCTCGGGGCCACCCGAAGCGTTAAGTGCCACAATTTCGATTCGGCCCTGATAGCTTTCCACGATCATCCGCATCGCGCTTCGGCCAATGCGGCCAAATCCGTTAATCGCTACTTTCAATGTCATTCTTGCCGTCCTTATTTCTTCAACAGAGTTTTGGCCGCCGTCGCGACGGCCTCGGCTGTAATGCCGAAATGTGCGTAGAGTTCGTCAGCAGGTGCCGACGCGCCAAAACTTGACATGCCGACAAAGGCTCCGTTGTCGCCGATGATTTTGCCCCAGCCCTGCTCAACGCCAGCCTCAACAACCACGCGCGGGGCGGTGCCCAAAACCGAGGCGCGATAGGCGGCGGATTGCGCGGCGAATAGTTCCAGGCAAGGCGCTGAGACAACCACAGCTTTGATATTCTGTGCAGCCAGTGCGGCGGCGGCCTTCCAGGCAATTTCAACCTCGGAGCCGGTGGCAATCAAGGTGACATCACGCGCACCGTCGCAATCATGCAAAACATACGCCCCCAGCGCCGTTTTGTTGGTGCTGATATCATCACGCACCATCGGCAGACCCTGGCGCGACAGGCAAAGAACGGTTGGGGTGGTGTCGCTGGCCACAGCGATTTCCCACGCCTCGGCGGTTTCAATCACGTCAGCCGGGCGGATTACGTTGACGTTCGGCATGGCGCGCAAACTGGCCACATGTTCAACCGGTTGATGGGTCGGGCCATCCTCGCCAAGGCCGATGCTGTCATGGGTCATCACGTAAGTCACCGGCTGCTGCATCAAGGCCGACAGGCGGATCGCCGGGCGGCAGTAGTCGGCAAACACCAGAAATGTTCCGCCGTAAGGGCGCAGGCCACCGTGCAGCATGATACCGTTCATTGCCGCGGCCATTTCAAACTCGCGAACCCCGTAATTGATATAGTTCCCGGCGTAATTGTCCTTGGAAACCATCGACATGCCTTTGGTAAATGTCAGGTTTGATCCGGTCAGATCAGCCGAGCCGCCCGTCATGCTGGCAATTGCCCCGTTCACCACTTCAAGCGCCATTTGTGACGCCTTGCGGGTGGCAACCTTGGGCGCATCTGACAGAAGGCGGGTTTTATAGGCAGCCATCGCATCAGCAAGTGCTGCGCGGTCAGACCCGTCAAGGGCGGCAGTGAATTCAGCGGCTTTTGCCGAAGCGTTCAGGCGTTTGTCCCACGCAGCACGCGCAGCAGCACCGCGCGCGGCGGCTGCATGCCAGTCGGCGTAAACGCTGTCAGGCACTTCAAATGCCGGATATGGCCAGCCAAGAACTTTGCGTGCCGCAGCGATTTCTGTATCCCCCAAAGGGGCCCCATGGGTCGCAGATGTGCCTTGCTTGTTTGGTGCACCAAAGCCGATGATGGTTCTGCAGGCGATCAACGAAGGACGGGGATCGGATTGAGCGGCGATAATGGCAGCGGAAACCGCCTCGGGGTCATGTCCATCGACGCGGATCGCGTGCCAGCCAGCGGCAGCAAAGCGTGCAATCTGATCGGTCGAAGTGGATATCGCGGTTGACCCGTCGATGGTGATTTGGTTGTCGTCCCACAGCACAACCATCCGGCCAAGGCCCAGATGCCCTGCCAGATCAATCGCTTCGTGGCTGATGCCCTCCATCAGGCAACCGTCGCCAGCAATCACATAGGTCCAGTGTTTGACCAGATCGTCACCAAACCGGGCGTTTTGCATCCGTTCGGCCAGTGCCATGCCAACAGCGGTGGCAAGCCCTTGCCCAAGCGGCCCGGTGGTGGTTTCGATCCCGTCAGCGTGACCATATTCCGGATGGCCCGCCGTGCGATAACCCATTTGGCGGAAGTTGCGGATCTGGTCCATGTCCATATCCGGATAACCCAGCAGATGATTGACCGCATAAAGCAGCATCGAGCCATGACCTGCCGACAAAACAAACCGGTCCCGGTCCGCCCATTTCGGGGTTGATGGGTCGACCGCAAGGAACCGGTTGAACAAAACCGCCGCGACATCTGCCATACCCATCGGCATGCCGGGATGACCGGAATTGGCCGCTTGTACTGCATCCATCGCCAAGGCGCGGATTGCGTTCGCCATCATTTTTTCATTGGCTTGAGTCATATTTTTCTGTCCCTTAGGCGCGGCGCGCTTTGTCTTTGAGGCGCATGATTAACGGCGTCAGGATAAGCTGCATTGCCAGATCCATCTTGTTGCCCGGAATAACTATAGAATTGGCGCGGCTCATCCAACTGGCATCTATCATGGCGGTAAGATATTGGAAATCTATCCCGCGCGGATTGGCGAAACGAATGACAACAAGGCTTTCGTCCGGCGTTGGGATCGAGCGGGCGATAAACGGGTTTGAGGTATCCACAACCGGCACCCGCTGAAAGTTGATATCGGTCTGGGAAAACTGCGGCACGATGCATTTCACATAGGCATCCATCCGGCGTAGAATCACATCGGTAACAGCCTCGGTTGAATATCCGCGCTCGGCCTTGTCGCGGTGGATTTTCTGGGTCCATTCAAGGTTAATCACCGGCACGACGCCAATTTTCAGGTCGGCCATTTTGGCAATTTCAATGCCTTTGTCGCTGACAGCCCCGTGCAGCCCTTCGTAAAACAACAAATCCGAGCCGTCTTCAAAATCGCGCCAATCGGTAAATTTTCCGGGGTCGGTTGCAAAATGTTCGGCTTCGTCCGCGTTATGAACATAGGTGCGGGTGCGGCCTTTGCCGGTTTCGCCGTAAATACGGAACACGCTTTCCAACTCGGCCAGTTCGTTCGCTTCATAGCTGAAATGACTGAAGGAATGGTCGCCCTCGGACAGTCGGCGTTCCAGTTCGGCCTTCATATCCTTGCGGTTATAGCGGTGAAACGCATCACCTTCGATGGAAACCGAGCTGACACCCTCGCGGCGGAATATCTGATCGAATGTGTGTTTCACCGTCGACGTGCCAGCGCCCGACGAACCAGTGACCGAGATGATGGGGTGTTTAATGCTCATTTTGTCGCCCTCAATCCCGGAAAAGCCCGCGCTCGCGGAACAGAGCGGACGTTTCGTTTTCAGGAAGATCATGATAGGTCGCAACCCGGCCCACTTTGTCAGGTGTGCCGAATATAAGCGGAGTACGGCCATGCAGGGTTTTCACCCGTTGCTCCAGCAACCGGTCGCTGCCATCCGTCGCCAAGCCGCCAGCCTGCTCTACCAGCATGGCGATCGGCGCACATTCGTAAAGCATGCGCAATCGCCCGTTTTCGTAACCCTTGCGTGCGTCGCGTGGGTACAGGAATATTCCGCCACGCGTGATGATCCGGTGCGCTTCGGCCACCAGTGATGCCACCCAGCGCATGTTGAAATTCTTGCCGCGCGGCCCGGTTTCACCGGCCAGACAATCGTCGATATATGCGCGCACTGGTTTTGACCAGTGGCGGTAGTTCGAGGCGTTGATTGAAAACTCGTTTGATGTTTCAGGCACCTTGACGGCGCCGTTCAATAGCACAAACTCGCCAAGATCAGGATCAAGAATGAAAGACAGCGTGCCGTTGCCAAACGTCACCATCAACCCGGTTTGCGGGCCATAGATGATGTAGCCAGCCGCCACCTGTTCGGTGCCGGGGCGCAGAAAGCTTTCGTTTGCATCTGGTTTGGCATCATAAATCGAAAAGATCGTGCCGATGGAAACATTGACGTCGATATTGCTTGAGCCGTCCAAAGGGTCGGTTGCCAACGCCAGCGACCCGTTCGGATTACAGGCAATCACGTCTTCACGTTCTTCCGAGGCGTACCATTTCACATCGGTTGGCAGCAGTGCCGCAAAGAACATTTCGTCAGCGATCACATCCAGTGCCTTTTGCACATCGCCATCGGTATTATCGCCAACTGCTGCACCCATCGCGCCCTCAAGCGCACCTCGGGAAATCATGCGGGCCATGGATTTTCCCACCTCGCACATTGCCAAAACCACGTCGCCCAGATTGGCAGGAATATCCGCGTGGTTTTCCAGATAGTCAGCAAGTGCCTGTGGCTGAGCCATTATATATCCTTAGAGAATAAGCAGCGTTGCCGGTTGTGTGACGGGTTTAGGACAAAAAGGAAATTGAAAAAAATCTCAGTCGTGTTAAATAAAATTTATGATCAACGAATCCGCGATTAGCCTGAAACAACTGCGTGCGCTGGTGGCGATCAACGAACATGGCTCGTTAACTGCTGCTGCAGAATCGCTTGGCCTGACGCCGCCGGCGGTCTCCACACAACTTAAGCTGCTCGAAGAAAACCTAGGCACCCGCTTGGTGATGCGTGGCAACGATGGCAAGACCAGTCTGACAACGGCGGGGCAGGAGGTTCTGCGATCTACGCAGCAAATTGAAAGCACGCTAACGAATTGTTATGAAAAGGTAAAATCTATCCGACTGGGAAAGGTCGGTTATATTGCCATCGGCGTGGTTAGCACCGGCAAGTATTTTGCACCGCGTTTGGTGGCCGGATTTCAAAGGGCAAATCCTGAAATACAGGTCGGCCTGCGGATCGGAAACCGCGAAGAAATCATCTCGCAGGTGATGGATGGTGCAGTGGACGTGGCGATCATGGGCCGCCCGCCCCGTGCGCCGGTCGTGACCGCCGAGATATTGGGGCCGCATCCGCATGTAATCATTGCACCGCCAGGGCATCGTCTGGCCACAGGCCGCGACGTTTCGCCCGACGATCTGCTGGAAGAAACATTTCTGACCCGCGAGCCGGGTTCCGGCACGCGGATATTGATGGAGAGGCTGCTGGATCGACTGGGCGAGGGGCGTCCTTATAAAACCGTCAGCGTTGGCACCAACGAGACGATCAAACAAGCGGTCATGGCCGAACTGGGCATCGCGTTTATCTCGGGCCACACGGTCGCGCATGAATTGGAAGATGGCCGGCTGGTGCAAATCAAAGCCCCCGGTGTTCCGATCACCCGCCAATGGTTTCTGATGCATCGTCGGGATATGCCACTGACCGCCGTGACAGAAAAGTTCCGCCAGTTTATTGTGGAGCAGAAGGGGAGTTATCTGCCGAAACTGCCGGAGTGAGGGAGGGCAACTAACTGGCCGAAGACTTGGTATCTTCATTCCCTAACGGAACGATGGCCGAAAATCCTTTGGTTTTGCTGAATTTCATGACGTGGTTGAAGTTCGCCATCGAATCCGAAGGATCTAGATGTACCAATTTCAGCTGCATGAAAGTAGAGCGAACAAATTGCACTGATAGTATTGGCGTAGCCTCTTTATGGCCTGTCGCGGCGTTCAACATGTTACTTTCGCAAGTCACAAGGACTTCTGGCAAGGGTAGGATTTGAAACATATCACCAGCAACTTTGAGTGCAACGCTTGCCACATAATCCTGATATAGCTCGTTGAACTGCCCTATAGGCATCTTTGTTTCTGAGAGCTTGCCGCTGGCTAACTGCTTACGTCTGAAACTTGGAACGATTTCATCCGTATGAACCTGGGGTCTAGCGTGAACGTAATTATCGCTAATAGAAAACTGGACAGATGAACCAATCAGGTCAGTTTTGTTAAGTGTTTGCAATTCCGTGATGACCTCTAGAATGGCAGCTTCTTCACCCGCCAGCAGTCGCTTTGCCAAAGACCTGTCATTCTCCCACTCTTCAAAATCGCCCTTATGTTTCTCCTCGAGGGCCAAACGCTCGTTTTCGTCAAGCAGTTTGGCTTGAGTTACTTCCTTTTCTAACTGTTCCATCCCGGATGATCACATAGATCCTCGCCGATCTGCCCTTTTCATGGCAAGATCGGTTTTGGGTGATATTCGGGAGAACGCTCAATGCTGATCCAACTTCATAGCCAGGCAACGACGACACCCTTGCCGAATAGTTAAAAACATTCTAATCTATGCATGAGTTATGAACAGGACGGACCAAAACCATGAAAGAGCAGATTTACAACGCCCTTAAAACGGTGACTGGCGAGGGGCTGGAAGGCGATATTGTCAGCCTTGGGCTGGTCTCGGATATTGTGATCAATAATGGCAAGGTGATTTTTTCGATCACTGTGCCGGCCGGATTTCGCGGCGAACTTAACGACCTGAAATTACGCGCCGAGGCTGCTACTGCCGACGTGGAAGGTGTGGCCAGTGTTCTGGTGGCGCTGACGCAGGATCGCAGCAATTTTGACCCATCCCAACAACCGCCAAAGCTGTCTCGCAAAAAGGAACGGCCGGTTGGCCCGGACCTGCGGCCAGCCATGGGTGCGATTGCCGGGATCAAGACAATTCTGGCGGTTGCTTCGGGCAAAGGCGGCGTTGGGAAATCGACCACTGCGGTTAACCTGGCCTTGTCGCTGTCTTCGCTGGGAATGAAGGTTGGCTTGCTTGACGCCGACATATATGGCCCGTCGCTGCCGCGTCTGATGGGGATGAAGGAACGCCCGGAAATCCGTGACGACAGGATTATTCCGCTTGAACATTACGGCATCAAAGTGATGTCGATGGGATTTCTGCAGGACGAGGAATCGCCCGTGATCTGGCGCGGCCCAATGGTGGTATCGGCGCTGATGCAAATGGTCCGTGAAGTGGAATGGGGCAACCTTGATGTTCTGGTTCTTGATATGCCGCCCGGTACTGGCGACGCGCAATTGACCATGGCGCAGCAGGTGCCGCTTTCAGGTGCAGTTATCGTTTCAACGCCTCAGGATCTGGCGCTTATTGATGCGCGCAAAGGGCTGAAGATGTTCAAGAATGTCGATGTGCCGATCTTTGGTATCGTCGAGAACATGAGCACCTTTGTCTGTCCGCATTGCGGTAAGAACTCGGATATTTTCGGCCATGGTGGCGCCGAGGCTGAGGCCAAGAAATTGAATGTCCTGTTTCTTGGAGCTGTTCCGCTGCATATGGATATCCGGCGGTATTCAGATGACGGTCAACCGATCGTGCACGCAGTTCCTGACGGGCCACATGCCGAAATTTACCGCAACATCGCGTTGAAAGTTGCGGCGAAATTGTTCCCGGAACTGGAAGAGTAAGAACAAGCGCCGGGTCATTTCCCGGCGTTCTTTCTAGGCGAAGCGTTCCATTGTCTTCATGCCGATAACACCACCGGCCACGATGAAGATAAAGGTCAGAATTGACCCCGTCGCCAGTGTGGAAAACCCGGTCATGGCTTGGCCGACTGTACAACCCAATGCCAGCACACCACCGACGCCCATCAAAGCCGCGCCAAACATATTGCGGATAGTGTCGCTTTGGTCAGCGAATGTGGTCAGGTGGAGGCGGCGCATTGACAGCGCGCCCAAGAATCCACCCAGCAACGCCCCTATGGTTGTGACAACGCCAAAGCCGGGCGCACCTAGTGCTGTATATCGCATCAGGTATTCAAGCGTATCGCCGGTTGGACGCACAAAGGTTAAAGAAATCAAAGCGACTTCTTCGGAAAATTCGTCTTGCGCAAGGCCGGTCAGCATCCAACCGGCAATTACACATAGCCCAATACCAACACCGGCAATAATGTTCCGCGGCGACGTGCGAAAATGCGGATTGGAAAAACAAAAGAACAAGATCGCGCCGACAATCAGAATGGTCATAACGCTGGTTCCGGTTGTTGCCCCAAGGCCGGTCGCAGCGCCCAGAATTTCGCCAATGCCTTGGGTCTTAAGGCCAAAGCCGGTCAAATCGGTTGTGCCGGGTGTGAACAGTGTCTGACGTAACGGGCCAAGCAATCCGCCAATCGTCATATATCCAAATATTCCGGCGATCAACAGCACGACTATCGACCGTAAATCGCCGCCGCCAGCCCGCACCAGATTGCGACTGAGACAGCCACCGGAAAACACCATGCCAAAACCAAACAACAATCCTCCGACGATATTTGCAAGCCAGGCAAAGCTGGGTGTCAGATACATCGAGTCAGCGGTGTTCATCACACCCAATGCCTGCAAACCGGCAACGCCCATAATCGCAACGGCCCCGGCCAGCAACCAAGACCGGAAACGGCTGTAATCACCAAACGACAGGATGTCTGAAATGGACCCCATTGTGCAGAAATTTGTCCGGTAGACGATAAAGCCAAACGCAATGCCTATCATCAATCCGCCCCAACCGACATAAAAGCCCGGGGACCCGACGACTATTTCTTTCAAAGTTTCGATCATTTGTTGCATCCCTTGTTTGGTCGTCTCTCGCAATTTTCTTAAGCGCAACTATTCCAAGAGGAATGGCCGTTTGGCAAGACATCTTCAAACATTAGCATATATTATTTGATCATCACACGGCTACAATGTGCCGCAAGCGCGCGTTTCTACTGTGGTAAGTCTTTCGCGCAATAAAGATGATATAATGTAGCGATCAAGGTTTCTGCTTCGGGGCTGGAGAGAGAATAGAAAACCGATTGCGCCTCGCGGCGGGTTTTAACCAAACTTTGGCCGCGTAAAATCGCAAGCTGCTGGGACAAAGCCGACTGACTCAGGCCAACAAAGCCTTGCAGCTGCTGCACGTTTTTTTCGCCGTCCAGAAGGTGACACAGGATCATCAGGCGCGCTTGATTGGCCATGACTTTCAACATGTCACAGGCGCGCGTCGCATTGTCCTGTAGTTCTAAAATGTCCATTTTCCGACCTTTTTGCCAACCCCAATCAGTGGGCCAGCCAATGTAATCCTGCGCATAAATCACAAATACCGCGATGAATGCAAGCCACGGGTTCACAGCGCTGTTACGCGCGTCCAAGAATTCTTGACCTTATCGCGTTTCTTTAGTATGCGTTTATTCTAATATGCGAAACTATCATGCAACAGCGGTCGGGAGGAAAATGACATGCTGGATACAATAAAGCCGGGCGATCTGGAAAATGCCAAAAGCATGTCCATCATTGTCACCAAGGGAACGCTTGACTGGGCTTATCCGCCATTCATATTGGCAACCACTGCTGCCGCGATGGATGTTAAAGTGTCGATGTTCTTTACGTTCTACGGCCTGACCCTACTGAAAAAGGATCTTGATCTGAAAATTTCGACCCTTGGCAACCCCGCAATGCAGATGCCGATGATGGGCATGCATATGACGATGCCAAATATTGTATCGGCGATTCCGGGCGTTGACCGGATGGCGACCACGATGATGAAAAACCTGATCAAGAAAAAGGGCGTTGCCTCGATCGCAGAGCTGCGCGAAGCTGCGATTGATCTGGACGTGCAGATGATCGGGTGCCAGATGACGATGGACTTGTTTGAAATCGGCAAAGACGAAATGATCGACGGTATTGAAATCGGCGGTGCCGCGACGTGGGTCGGGATCGCAACGAAATCCGACATCAATCTTTATATCTAAGCGGCAGATTTGACCGCGGACATCTACGGAAGGCATAAAAAATGGCTGCACATGTACTAAACGCTGAGGGACTGAATTGCCCGCTGCCGATCCTCAAAGCCAAGAAGGCGTTGAAAGACGTCCCGCAAGGCGAAATCCTTGAGGTTCGTTCGACTGATCCGGGTTCGGTTGCTGATTTTGCGGCGTTCTGCAATCAGACTGGCAACACGCTTGTCAGCTCAAGCACCGAAGGCAAAATCTATAAATTCGAGATCAAACGTAACTGATCCTGACTTGGCCGAAATTCCAAAACCCCGTCTGTTTCAGGCGGGGTTTTTGTTTGGGCGAGCGTGCGTCTTTGTTGGCCCACAGCCAGGCAAGCCACCCATAGCGCGCTGAACTGCGGAAAAAGTGCAACCAAATTTGGTGACCCCGAGTGGATTCGAACCACTGACCTGCCCCTTAGGAGGGGGCCGCTCTATCCAGCTGAGCTACGGAGCCTTGGGCTGACTCTTTGCGCTTTTCGTGGAAATGTTCAACCCCAACTGATTGTTACAATGACGTTTGCGGCGTCAGGGTCATGCGGAAACGACTTTCTTCCCGTTTTGCGAACCATTGCAGTTTCTCGTGCAGGGTTACGACAGACCCAATGATGATGATCGCCGGGCCTTTCAATTCCGCTGCTTCGGCAAGGTCAACCAAAGTGCTGATTGTCCCGACGATCACGCGTTGGTTTTCGCGGGTGCCGTTGTCAATGATGGCGGCCGGTGTTTCCGGGCTAACACCTCGGTTGATGATTTCCGGAGCAAGATGTTTCAAAGTGGACAGACCCATATAGACCGCGACGGTTTGTTGTGGGCGGATCAGGACCTCCCAATCTAGGCCAAGATCGCCGTCTTTACCATGGGCTGTGACGAACATGCAGGATTGCGCGTGGTCGCGGTGAGTTAGGGGAATACCTGCGTAAGATGCGCAACCCGCTGCTGCGGTGATGCCGGGGACGACCTGAAACGGAATGTCGTGAGCTGCCAGCTTTTCAATTTCTTCGCCACCACGGCCAAAGATAAAGGGATCGCCACCTTTCAGGCGCAAAACCCGCTTGCCTTGCAAGGCGAGGTCAACCAGTAACTGGCTGATATCTTCCTGCTGCATCGTGTGCTGTTGTGGCAGTTTTCCGACATAAATTCGTTCAGCGTCACGCCGCATAAGGGCAAGGATATCTTCGCCCACCAGCCGGTCATAAAGCACAACATCGGCGCGTTGCATCAAGCGCAGGGCGCGGAAGGTTAATAGATCAGGGTCACCGGGACCGGCGCCGACAAGGTAAACTTCGCCGATCCGCGTGCCTTGATTTTCCGCGGTGGCACTGGCGAGTTCGGCGTTTAACTGGCGTTCGGCACCGGCGGGATCGCCTGCAAGAAACAAATCACCCACGGGGCCTTCAATGGTGTTTTCCCAAAACCGCCGACGCTCGCGGTTGGTTTTGATGCTGTTAGTGACGGTATCGCGAAAACCGCCAACAAATGCGGCCAGACGACCGTAAGCGGGCGGTAGCAGGGATTCAATGCGCGCCCGCAGGATGCGTGCGATGACTGGCGCTGCGCCGCCTGATGAAATGGCAACGACAAGCGGCGAGCGGTCAACCACTGACGGTGTAATAAAATCGCAGTACTCGCTTACATCTGCGACATTTGCCAAAACGCCGTATCTTTGTGCGGCATAGTACAGCAACTTGTCTCGGGTTTCATTTTCTGACGCACCATACGCAACACTTGCTCCAGCAATATCGGCTTCGGTCAAGGAGCGGGTAAAGTGATGCAGATTTGGATTGGTCTGCAAGCTTTCAAATTCAGCACTTAACGTATCATTATAAACTTCAACGATGGCACCCGCACTTAGCGCGCGTTCAACCCGTCTTGCGGCAACGGTTTCACCGCCGTCAACGATGACGCGTTTGCCTTTGATGTCTAAAAAGATGGGCAGGTAATCCATATAATCGGTACTTTCAGTTTTCTTTTGTCGCTGCGTGTTGTTGCGCCCAAGCCAGAATATCAGCCCCCAAGGCAAGACAGTTTTCCGGATCGACATCGACCTGGGTGATCCGCTTGCCTTCGCGCCAAATCAGCCTGAGCATGTGCAGGCCGTTGTGATAATCGACATCAAGCAGCCGCACTTGCCGACCGAATGGCAGAATATGCTCGGCCAGTTCGGTCAGGGTTTCGCGTTCATCAGTCATAGCGTGTTCCGCGCGTAAAGGCCGCTTCTAGCCGCCATTCCCATTTCCTTGGGGTGTCCCTGTAATCGGGTTTCAGGTCGAACTCCAGAAACATCTGACCGGATTCTCCAGCATTGGCGACCAGTCTTTCAAGTTCATCAAATGTCTTAACGTCGGGGTTCCCGATGATCAGATCGCTGAGTTTTGCCATTTCTTAACTTCCTTTTACGCGATTGTGGAACCGGACCCGAAACACCAACCGGTCGCTGGCCTTTTCAGTATCAGCATCAAAGCCCGTTCGGTTATGTAAAACATTGTTGCACAGAACCCCTTGTCCCGCCTCAAAACGCAGGCTTTGCATCAGGGGGTCGCCCTGTTCCAGCAAAGATTGCAAGGTCGCAGCGGCTTGCCTGGTGGTTTCATCCTCTCGCCAAGTAATACTGCGGGTACGTGCGGTATAGCGCATTGCAAGCTGGCCGTCCTGATCAACGGAAAAGACCGGCCCGATGCTGACCGGACGGACCGAACCATCGGCCTCGGCATTTTCGGGAATCGTCATCGCTTGGGGATGCATCAGGGCCTGAACAAAATCCGGGTTATGATCTCGAAGGCGGATATAGGCGAGTTCGGGATCAAGAAACTGGTTTTCACCACCGTTGTCGGCTGGAACGGCACAATGAAGAATCATAGCGCGGATCTGGTGTTCAGGGGCGTTGTAATACCCGTCGGTATGCCAGTTCATCGCTTTACGAGAATAGGGAATAAAGCCGCGTTGGGCAGGTTTATCGGAAACTGTAAGTGCTACAATCCCGTCAGGATCCGCAGACCTGTGACCTTCCGCGATCATTAAACCCATTGCCCCGGCAAAAGCCCTCAGATCATGGCGCAAACGGTCCTGATCCTGAACGCCTGAGTCGCTGTGATAAAGTGCTGTATTGGTTTCGCGGCACCGGCGAACCAGCTCGGCGCGTTCAGAATCAGTCGGTTTCGCAAGATCATTCACTGCGACAAATCCGACGTTTTCAGACTTGTTCAGATTTGTCAGACGGCGCTGTCGCCATTCGAAATAGGGACCGTCTGTGGACATTTTCCACGGCAAATCTTTGTTGATTTGCGGGCTATTGGCCTGATTTTCCACGCGATGTTTCCCTGTTACTGCGCCATAGATAGGCAGAAAGATGCTGAAACCCAGCGCAAATAAAAAGCCAACAGATTTTTGCGCAGCTTTCTCTTTACATTCAAACATCCTAATATATAAAAGTACTACGGGGAAGGTGTTTTTGACCTGACTATGGTCCGGCTTAATAAACGTTAACTGGATCAAGATAGTTCATGGCAGAGAATAGGCTGCCCGACAACCAGAAGCCGGGCGCGGCCACGAGCGAAATCCAAGAGGGAGACCAGAGAATGAAAGACGGCGATTCAGTAGACGACAAGATTGTCAGCGGCCAGCACCCGACTCCGATGCTCGACCAGCTTGAAGATGGGCCTTGGCCAAGTTTTGTAACCGGCCTGAAGCGCCTGAGGGATTCAAAAGGCGAACAGTATGCGCCGATGATGAACGACCTTTTAGGCCAGCTGAACCATTCTTACGAAGAGCGGCTTGGCTTTTGGAAAGGCGGTACGGTTTCGGTTTTCGGTTATGGCGGCGGTATCATTCCGCGCTTTTCCGAAGTGGCCAAACAGTTCCCTGCGTCGAAAGAATTTCACACTTTGCGTGTTATGCCGCCTCCGGGGTTTCATTATACCACCGATATTCTGCGCAAGCTTTGTGACATCTGGGAAAAGCATGGTTCCGGTTTGATCGCGTTTCATGGTCAGTCGGGCGATATCATGTTCCAGGGCTGTACCACCGAAAACACCCAGCACGCGTTTGATGCGTTGAACAAGATTGGTTTTGACCTTGGCGGCGCAGGCCCCGCCCTCAGAACCTCGATGAGCTGTGTTGGTCAAGCGCGTTGTGAACAATCGTGCTATGATGAAGGCCGCGCCCATCGCAGTGTGATCAACAAGTTCCTGGACGAAATGCACCGCCCGGCGCTGCCCTATAAGTTCAAATTCAAGTTTTCCGGCTGTGGCAACGACTGTGTGAACGCCATCCACCGCGCCGATTTTGCGGTCATCGGAACGTGGCGCGATAACATCAAGATCAATCAGGAAAAGGTCAAAGAACACGTCGCCAAAGTTGGCCGTAAATACACGATTGATACAGTGGTTTCGATGTGCCCGACCCGCGCCATTAGTCTGAACGATGACGACACGCTGGAAATCGACAACAAATCCTGCGTTCGCTGTATGCATTGTATCAACGTTATGACCAAGGCGCTTTCGCCTGGTGATGATCGTGGCGCCAGCATCATGATCGGTGGCAAGCGTTCGCTGAAAGTTGGCGATTTGATGGGCATCATGATCAAGCCGTTCATTAAATTGAAAACCGAAGAAGACTTCGAGGAATTGCAGGAGTTCGCTGAAACCTGTCTAGAGTTCTTTGCCGATAATGCGCTGGAACATGAACGTATCGGTGAAACCATTGATCGGATCGGCTTGCCAACGTTCCTTGATGCTGTTGGCGTCGAACCTGATCCTAATATGGTCAAACACCCGCGGACGAGTTCGTATGTGCGGACTGACGACTTTGACGAAGAAGCCGCGAAATGGTTCGAACGCAAAGCACGTGACGCCGGCATGACTGTCGCCTCGGAATAACAACAGGTTCTTTTGGACCCTTCCCTGCTGGGAAGGGCGCCGAAACGGGAGAAGAAAATGAACGACGTAGTAGCAAATGCAAAGCCAAGAACACCTTTAGAATCAGGTGTGCCGGATCATCTGCAATACATGCATCCGATGATGCGCCGGAACCTTGGCAACTGGGACTATCATGACCGCCCGCGCCCCGGCGTTCTGCGGCATGTTACCAAAGACAACGAAGAGATTTTCACCGTTCGCGCCGGCACGCAGCGGCAGATGGATGTCTATACGATCCGCAAGCTGTGCGATATCGGCGACAACTTTGCGGACGGACACGTACGTTTCACTACGCGGTCGAACATTGAATTTATGGTCACAGACGAGGCCAAGGTCGAACCGCTGGTCAACGAATTAACTGCGAACGGTTTCCCAGTTGGCGGCACCGGTGCGTCGGTATCCATGATCTCCCACACGCAGGGCTGGTTGCACTGCGATATTCCGGGGACTGATGCCTCCGGTGTCGTCAAATCCCTGATGGATTACCTGCACAAGGAATTCATCCAGGAAAAGATGCCGAACCGCGTGCGGATTACCACCTCGTGCTGCCAGATCAATTGTGGCGGCCAGGGCGATATCGCAATCAACGTGCAGTACACAAAGCCGCCCAAGATCAACCACGATCTGGTCGCTAATGTGTGCGAACGCCCGGCTGTTGTTGCCCGCTGCCCGGTGGCAGCGATCCGCCCGGCCATGGTGAACGGTAAGCCGTCGCTGGAAATTGACGAAAAGAAATGCATTTGCTGTGGTGCCTGCTATCCGCCTTGCCCGCCGATGCAGATCAATGGTGCTGAATCAACTAAGATCGCGATCTGGGTTGGTGGCAAGCACTCGAACGCCCGGACTAAACCGACGTTCCACAAGCTGGCCGTGGCCAACCTGCCGAACAATCCGCCGCATTGGCCTGAAGTTGCTGCCGTGGTTCGCAAAATTGTCGATGCCTACAAAAAGGACGCCAAGCATTGGGAACGCATGGGCGAATGGATCGACCGCATCGGCTGGACCCGGTTCTTTGAAATGACCGATCTGGCGTTCACCAAACACCATTTGGATACCTGGACCGGTGCGCGCAATACCATGAATAACTCGGCCCACATTCACTTCTAAGGAGCAGTGCAATGAAATTCGGAATAGTCGTCAGCGAGGGTCCCTATACCCATCAAGCCTCTGATACGGCATATAACTTTGCCAAAGCAGCGCTTGAAGGGGGGCATGAAGTCCCGCGTGTGTTCTTTTATCACGACGGGGTCAATGTCGGCACCCGGCTGTCGATTCCGCCACAGGACGAGCGTAACATTCAGCAGAATTGGACCGCACTAGCTGCCGAGCACAATGTAGATCTGGTGATCTGCATCGCGGCCGCCCAAAGGCGCGGTTTGTTGGATGAAAACGAGGCCAGCCGGCAAGGCAAAGACGCGAATAACATCGCTGAAGGCTTTCGGATTTCGGGTTTGGGTCAGTTGATTGAAATGGGCATTCAGACTGATCGTCTGATGACTTTTGGCGATTGAGGAGGGATTGAAATGTCTGAAGTAAAAAAATTCCTCTATGTAAACCGCAAGGCGCCTTACGGCACGATTTATGCGCTTGAAGCACTAGAGGTCGTGTTGATCGGGGCGGCGTTTGATCAGGATGTATCGCTGGCGTTTCTGGATGACGGTGTGTTCCAACTGGCCAAAGGTCAGAACACCAAAGGCGTTGGCATCAAGAATTTTTCGCCAACGTTCCGGGCGCTGGGCGATTACGAAGTCACCAAATTGTACGTCGAGAAGGAGTCGTTGGACGAACGAGGCCTGACGCTGGATGACCTGCTGGCGGTCACCTACGAAGACGAAGACGACGATTACGAAGAAAAACCGTCCATCCGTTTGGTCAGCCGGGCTGAGATGGCGGATCTGATGTCGACACAAGACGTTATCTTAAGTTTCTGAGGGGGTAGAGATGTCAACATTACATACAGTGAACAAATCGCCCTTTGCGACGCAAACACTGCAAAGCTGTTTGAACCACGTAAAAGACGGCGATACGATCCTGATGATCGAAGACGGCGTTTATGGCGGGACAGTTGGCACAACGATAGCAGTCGCAGTCGCCGCCATCACAGGTAAAGTCGCAATCCGCGTGCTTGAAGGTGACATGGCCGCCCGTGGTATAAATGCTGACCGTCTTATCAATGGCGTAACGCCTGTGGATTACGCTGGTTTCGTCAAACTTGCAGCGGAAACCGATCGTACGCAGGCTTGGCTATAAGTTTCATAATGGATCCGTGGGGGATCAAAAACCGAAAGGAAGACCACAATGGCAGCATATGAAGTGAACGGTACAACCGTCGAACATGACGAAGAAGGCTATATCACCAATCTCTCTGAATGGTCCAAAGAGCTGGCTGAAATTATCGCGAAAGCCGAAGAAGTCGACATGAACGAAGAGCATTGGGAAGTGGTGAACTTCTTGCGCGATTACTACGAGGAATATCAGATCGCACCTGCGGTTCGTGTTCTGATCAAAGCGGTCAAAAAGACGATGGGCCCGGAAAAAGGCAGCAACAAGTACATGTACGAGTTGTTCCCCTACGGCCCGGCCAAGCAAGCCTGTAAAATCGCAGGTCTGCCCAAACCAACTGGTTGTATCTGATTAAGCCCTGTCCTTTGGAAAGATAAGCCAAATACCAGAGGTATTCTCGGGAGGAGTCTGAAAGTGTTGTCAACGCTTTATGCGGTGCTGTTCTATTTTGCCACTATCCTGCTTGTTGTCGGGACCGGGTTGAAGATCAGGAAATACGCGCGGACTCCGGCGCCGTTGAAAATTCCTACCACCCCCGCGCCGACCACCCGGTCGGGGGTGTGGCTGCGGATGTTCCGCGAGGTTGTGTTTTTTGAAAGCCTGTTCAAAGCCAACAAGTGGATTTGGTTGTTCGGCTATCTGTTCCATTTCGGCCTGTTGCTGGTTTTGTTGCGGCATTTTCGATACTTCACCCAACCGGTCTGGTTCTGGGTCGAGATCATCCAACCTTTTGGTGTTTACGCCAGTTTCGCGATGGTAATCGGCCTTGCCGGCCTTTGGGCGCGGCGGTTTCTGGTTGAACGCATCCGCTATATCTCGGCCCCTTCAGATCACCTGATGCTGGTTTTGCTGCTGGCCATCGGCCTTAGTGGTATGGGGATGAAATTTGTCGCCAAGACCGATATCGTGGCGGTGAAAATATTCTTTCAAGGTTTGATGCGGTTTCAGATCAACGACCTGCCGACTGATCCGTTGCTGCTGATCCATCTGGGGCTTGTCGCCAGTTTGATGATCATTTTTCCGATTTCAAAACTTCTGCATGCACCGGGCCTGTTCTTTAGCCCCTCGCGCAATCAGGTGGATAATCCGCGTGAACAGCGACACTTGGCCCCGTGGGCTGCAAAGCTTGAAAAGGGGGGTCGATAAATGGCACCATTGGACGACGCCAAGCCAACAACCGTTACTGACGTGCGCGGTCCTGACGGGCATCCGCTGGATATCCCGCGTCTGGCTTGCGGTGCGATGGCTGATCTGCAAAGTTTTCCCGCGCATGTTAAGCATAACGAACGCCTTGGGTATCCCGGCGAGCTGATCGACGACTGGAAAGAGGTCGCAATCGCCAAAATCGGCGAACTGGCCGACAAAAACCGGGCCTTTCAGGTCTATCTGGACGCCTGCGTAAAATGCGGCGCCTGTACGGATAAGTGTCATTACTTCCTTGGGACGGGTGATCCCAAGAATATGCCGGTTGCACGGCAGGACTTGCTGCGCTCGGTTTACCGCCGGTACTATACATTTGCGGGCAAACACTTTCCCTGGCTGGTCGGCGCGCGTGATCTGACGCGCGAAGTGCTGGATGATTGGTACAACTATTACCACCAGTGCAGCCAATGCCGCCGCTGCTCGGTTTTCTGCCCTTACGGCATTGATACCGCTGAAATTTCCATGGCTGCCCGCGAGATTTTGGATACCGTTGGCAAAGGCCAGAAATATTGTAACGAGATTATCGGCAAGGTTCTGGATACCGGCAACAACCTTGGCCTTCAGGAAAAAGCCCTGCGCGCGACGTTGGAAAGCCTAGAGGAAGACATCGAGGAAGACACCGGTGTTTCCGTTCGCATCCCGCTGGACGAAAAAGGTGCCGATATTCTGTTGATCGCACCGTCGGCAGATTTCTTTGCGGAGCCGCACATAGAAGGTCTGATTGGCTATGCTAAAGTATTCCATCAGGCGGGTGTCAGCTGGACGGTTTCGTCGTATGCCTCTGAAGCTGCGAATTTCGGCTTGTTTATTGGGTCATACGAAAACATGCGCGAGGTTTCTCTGCGCATCCGGAAGGCCGCGCAAGACCTTGGCGTCAAGCGGATCGTGTTCGGCGAATGCGGCCATGCCTGGCGTGTCGGCTATAGCTTTTTGAACACATTGGCAGGGCCGTTTGATTTTCTGGATCAGAACTTTCCGATCCCGCAGCATATTCTGGAATTCACCCACGGGATGCTGGAACGCGGCGAGCTGAACATCGACAAGTCGCGCAACGACCATATCCGCTTGACCTTTCACGACAGCTGCAACGTCGCACGCGGCAGCCGGATGGGCGATATGCCGGGTGGGCAATTCGAAATTCCACGTGCTGTGCTGCGCGCTGTCTGTAACAATTATTTCGACATGGACCGTGACACCATCATGGAAAGCACCGTCTGCTGCGGCGGCGGCGGCGGGTTGCTGACTGACGAGCTGTTGGACCTCAGAACCAAAGGCGCCAGCCCGCGCATGAAAGCAATGCAACAGGTGACCGAAGATCACGGCGTCACCCATTTGGCCGCGATCTGCGCGATCTGCAAAACTCAGTTTGCCAAGGTGATGCCAAAATTCGGTTATGACATGGATTCCATCCTGTCGGTTCACCAACTGGTATCAAACGCAATCATCCTGGACGGCCAGGAAACCAATAACACGTCAGCGGCGGAGGATTAATCCCATGACCACACAAGCCCCCACATTCCGGCGCTTTGAAGAAGGCGAAACCCCAGACGATTGGAATCTTGAGGACAAAATCTTCACGCAGGACAAATCCTATAAGTGTCCGACATATATCGCGAAAACTCCGCCTTGTCAGGGATCTTGCCCCTCGGGTCACGAAATCCGTGGCTGGCTGGCGATTGCGCGCGGCATGGATAAACCGCCCGTGGCCGATATGGCTTGGCAGGAATATGCGTTTCAGCGGATGGCGGATGCCAACCCGTTTCCGGCCACGATGGGTCGCGTTTGCCCCGCACCATGCGAGGCTGGCTGCAACCGCAACGAGGTTGACGATTACGTTGGCATCAACGCCGTTGAACAATATGTCGGCGACTGGGCCAACGAAAACGGCGTCAACATGGTGGCTGCTGGTGCAGATACCGGCCGCAAGATTGCTGTCATCGGCGGTGGCCCGGCTGGATTGTCAGCGGCCTATTTCTTGCGCCGTCAGGGTCACGGCGTCACGGTGTTTGAAGCACATGACGAACTGGGCGGCATGATGCGCTTTGGTATCCCCGGATACCGCACCCCGCGCGATATGCTGGACAAAGAAATCGGTCGGATCATTGCCATGGGCGTTGATGTGCGAACAGGCGTTCGGGTTGGTTCCGACATCAAGATCGAAGAACTGGAAGAAGCGTTTGACGCGATTTTCTGGGCCTTGGGCGCACAAAACGGCCGCCCGTTGCCGGTTCAAGGCTGGGAAGGCACCGAAAACTGCATCAATGGGATCGAGTTTCTTGATGCGTTCAACAACGGTTATGTGCTGGGAACGGCGCGGAAAGTCGTGGTTGTTGGCGGCGGTGATACGTCGATTGACGTGGCATCCGTGGCGCGGCGTCTTGGCCATATTACGCATGTTGCGGAAACCGAACATGCCGACGGATCGCTTATTGATTTTACGGCCAAAGACGTTGCCAGTTCTGTGGTGCGCGAAGGTATGACGGCCACGCTGACGTCGTTGTTCCCGATTGAAAAGATGACGGCCGCCGCCCATGAACGTGAAGACGCCAAGCGCGAAGGCGTTGATATTCGCGGTGGCGTGATGCCACTTGAGGTGATCAAGAACGCCGAGGGCCGGGCGATTGCGCTGAAATTGTGCGAATGCGTGATGAAGGGCAACGTGCCTCAACCCGTTGAAGGTACCGAATTTGAAATTGAATGCGACATAATCATCTCCGCCATCGGCCAGTCAGGCGATCTGACCGGTGTTGAAGATTTGGACAACGGTCGCGGCTTTATCGACGTCGAGAGCAGTTACCAGGTTAAAGGTAAGGGCAAACATTTCGCTGGCGGGGATATTATTCGCCCACATCTGCTGACCACGGCAATTGGTCAGGGGCGGATTGCGGCAGAAACGATCACCGATTTTCTGGACGATGGCGATATCGAAAAGCGCCCGAAAGTGGATGTGCATCACTTTAACCTGCTGGCCGAACTGACCCGCCGTGGAAAAGTGATCGAGGAATACAGCCACATGCAGGTGCGTGGTACTGACAGCGCGAAATTCGCGATCCATAATTTCGAGGACCGCTCCAGCTCGCAGATCATAACGCACAAGGAGTTGTTCAAAGGACACTTCAATTTTGTGGCACGCGAAAAGCGGGATGAAGTGCAGATCGAAGGCGACGCGGTTCTTGGCAACTTTGAAGAGCGCATCATCGCCTATACCGAAGAACAGGCCAAGAAAGAGGGCGAGCGCTGTATGTCCTGTGGCATGTGCTTTGAGTGCGACAACTGCATAATCTATTGCCCGCAAGACGCAGTGTTCAAGGTGCCAAAAGCTGACCGCACCCTTGGCCGCTATGTCGACACTGATTATGGCCGTTGTATCGGTTGCCATATCTGTGCCGATGTTTGCCCGACGGGCTATATCAAAATGGGTCTCGGGGAATAAATCATGCGGCGTTTGGTAGTTGCCTTGTTGTTTGTTACCGGCCTGTTGGCCTTGCCCGCTATGGCGGGTGATCTCGGCCCGGTTATACCCAAAGCAACTGGTGTGGCGCATATCGAGGGCAATCTGTTCATGCGGATCAACCACATGAAACTGATGGTGCATGACCGGGATATGACGGTGCATGAAGGCGACCGGCAAGTGAAATACAGCCTTAAGGCCTGCGTTGAATGTCATGCGGTTAATGGCCACGATGCGCAGCCAGTGGCGGTGACAAGTGAAAAGCATTTCTGCCGGGTCTGTCACGATTACGCAGCGGTTAAAATTGACTGTTTTGAATGTCACAACTCCAAGCCGCAGATTTCGTCAAGTGCGCTGCTGAAACCGGAAATGCCCGACAGCACAGAAATTGCCGCCTATCTGAAGGAGGCAACACAATGAACCTGCCCGCCCTGAAATTTAGCAAAACCCCGCGTGATATGAACCGCCGTGACTTCCTGCGCAGCGGTGCTGCATTGGCCACGATCACGCTGGCGCCCGGTGTGACGCTGATGTCGTTTGGCGGCGAGGCTGCGGCAAATGCAGACGCTGGGAAACGTTGGGGCCTTTTGATTGACGTGAACAAATGCAGTCAGGATTGTTCGGCCTGCGTGTCGGCCTGTTCCAAAGAAAATGGCTGGAAATTGCCGGAAAACCCTGAAACGGACGCGCAATGGATACGCAAGGTTGATCTGAAAGATTTGTTGACGGGTCGTGAATCTTCGTTGCCGATGATGTGCCAGCATTGCGAAGATGCGCCTTGTGTTGATGTTTGCCCAACCGGTGCCAGTTTCAAGCGTAAGGACGGGATTGTGCTGGTGGACAAGCACGCTTGTATTGGTTGCCGGTACTGCATGATGGCCTGCCCTTACAAAGCGCGGTCGTTTATTCATGAGCCCTTAACCGATCAAAAGGCGCATGCCCCGCGCGGTAAAGGCACTGTCGAAAGTTGCACTTTATGTGTTCACAAAGTTGACGCTGGTGGCACGCCCGCTTGTGTTGAGGCCTGCAACACCACCGGCAATGGTGCCATGATGTTTGGCGATCTTAACGATCCGGAAAGTGATATCGCCAAGGCACTGCTGGCCTATCCTTCAATCGCGTTGCGCGCTGATCTGGGTCTGAACCCCGGCGTGCGCTACAGCAATTTGTAAGGGGACGGGTATGGAACGGACTATCTATCGTGAAATTCCGGCCTCGCGGCCAGTCATCCAATTGGCGGTCCTGTTGGGCGGGTTTATCGCAGCAGCAGCGGGGGCCGTTCTTTATATCGAGCATAACGGCCATATTGTCACCGGCATGAACAATCAGATCGTCTGGGGCTTGCCGCATGTGTTTGCAATTTTTCTGATCGTTGCAGCGTCAGGTGCGTTGAACGTCGCATCAATTGCCTCGGTTTTTGGCAAAACGCCTTACAAGCCGATGGCGCGGCTTTCGGCCTTGCTGGCGTTGTCGTTACTGGCGGGCGGGCTCGCGGTTTTGGTCCTTGATCTGGGGAGGCCAGATCGGTTGATCGTGGCAATGACCGAGTATAATTTTAGCTCGATCTTTGCCTGGAACATCTATCTTTATACCGGGTTTTTTGCGGTGGTTGGGGTTTACCTGTTTCTGCAGATGGGTCGCAACACGCCTTATTCCATCGTGCGCACGGCAGGTACCGTTGCATTTCTATGGCGTCTGGCGCTGACGACAGGCACCGGGTCGATCTTTGGCTGGCTGGTGGCACGGTCTGCTTATGATGCGGCGATCATGGCGCCTTTGTTTATCGTGATGTCCTTTGCCTTTGGTTTGGCGGTTTTCATCTTGGTTGTCACTGGTATGTGTCGCCTTACAGGTAGGCCTTTTGGCAAAAGCTTGTTGAACCGGCTTGGGCGCTTGTTAGGTATATTTGTGGCGCTGGTTTTGTACTTTACAGGGGTCCAGCACCTGACAAATCTGTATGCGGCGGAACATGGTGGCATTGAATGGTTTATCTTGCGCGATGGCGGCATTTATACCCAACTGTTTTGGTTTGGGCAGGTGCTGATTGGCGGCATTATCCCCTTGGTTCTGGTGTTTCATCCGACGGGCGGGGTGAAACCTGTTTCGACAATTCTTGCGTCGGTTCTGGTGATCCTTGGCGGTCTGGCGCAGCTATATGTGATCGTGATCGGTGGGCAGGCTTTTCCGTTGGATATTTTCCCGGGTTTTCAGGCCAGCAGCAGTTTCATGGATGGGCAGGTCAATGCCTATTCGCCCAGCTATCTTGAGCTTTTGCTGGGTCTTGGTGGGGTCGCGCTGGCGCTTGCTTTGACCGGTGTCGGCCTCAAAATTCTGCGCATCCTGCCGACAAACCTGTCGGACGGAAATGTCGGGCAAACGCCGTAATGTCCTGCACGCAAAGATCGACACGGTCGTGACTGCGCGGTTTCTGATCGCGGCTGCGCACAAGTCTTCGGGCAAAACCGTGATCTCGACAGGTTTGGCCGCGGCTTTTGTGGCGGCTGGCCAGAAACTTCAGACGTTCAAGAAGGGCCCGGATTATATCGATCCAATGTGGCTTGCCAGCGCCAGCGCCAGGCCGTGTTATAACCTTGATTTCAACACGATGGATGCAGACGAATTGTTAGCCCTGTTCGCTGATCGCTCGGCTGATGCCGATCTCGCGATGATCGAGGCCAACAAGGGTCTGTTCGACGGCGTCGATCTGGACGGCAGCGATTCCAACGCGGCGATGGCCAAACTTATCGGCGCACCAGTTATTCTGGTGATTGACACAAACGGCATGACCCGCGGAATTGCGCCATTATTGCAGGGGTATCAGGCTTTTGACCCAGCGGTGAACATCGCCGGGGTGATCCTGAACAAAGTTGGCGGCGCGCGCCACGAGAGCAAGCTGCGTGCGGCAGTGGCTGCCTATTGCGATATTCCGGTTATCGGCGCGGTCTGGCGCAATCGGGCGCTGGAAATCGGCGAGCGGCATCTGGGCCTGACAACGCCCGCCGAAACAGGTGAACTGGCAGGAACCATCGCGGAAATAGGCCGGATTATTGGTGGTTCGGTGGATCTTTCTGCCTTGGCGGCAATCGCTGACACTGCGGAAAAAATGGCGAAACCGATGCGACTGCAAACGCCAACATCGCCCGCCGATCTGCGCATTGGAATTGCACGGGACACTGCGTTCGGGTTTTATTATCCAGATGATTTGGACGCCTTTGCCAAGGCTGGTGCCAGACTTATCCCGATTGATACGTTAAGCGATGCAGTGCTGCCCGGACTCGACGGTCTATTTATCGGTGGCGGGTTTCCGGAAACCCAAATGCCAGCCCTTGCCGCCAACGTCTCGTTGCGCACCAACATCCGGCAGGCGATCGAAAACGGGCTGCCGACATATGCGGAATGTGGTGGTTTGATGTATCTGTGTGAACGGATGATCTGGAATGGCGACCGGCGCGAAATGGTCGGCGTCATTCCTGGCGATGCCGTTATGTGCGCGAAGCCACAAGGCAGGGGCTATGCCCGTTTCACCAATTCACCGGCGCATCCCTGGGCAACGCCCGGCAAATCCGTTAAAGCCCATGAATTCCATTATGCACGGCTTGAAAACCTAAAACCGGGTTTGGCCTTTGGACGAGCTATTGAACGCGGCGCGGGCATTGACGGCCATTACGATGCGATTGTCATCCATAATCTTGTCGCCGGATTTTGCCATTTACGTTCGACCCGTGACAATCCTTGGGTAAAGAACTTTGTCGATTTTGTGCGGTCGAAAAAGGCCTGACGGCGGCCAGACAATCTAACGTCCCGACGGGCTTTCCGCTGGCGATAGTTTGCGCCGTGGACCAAGCTTGAATCGAGGCGCCGTTCCGTATTCCCGAAGACCCACACCAGCGGCAAATTCGCCAAAAACCGGCCCGTGTTTGAACAGGTGGCCAGAACATCCACCAGCCAAAAGAACGTTCTGATGCTCAGGGTGAAAATCCAGCACGAAATGCGTGTCGGGGGTCAAAATGATCTGGTTAAATTTACTGTCGACAACCTTTTGACCGTTCAGCCCCGGCAGACGCTTGCCGATGTACTGCCGCGTCCGTGAAAGCATTCTTTGGTTGATCAGACGCTCGTCATTATCAAGGTCAATCTTGTCTGGAATGACGACTGCAGCTTTAACACCTGACCCTTCGGCGGATGGCAAACCAAAAGACCCCAATCCGTGATCAATCCAGCAAGGCATGCGCGACTGGTCAAACATCTCGGACCCATCAAGGGTCGAGGTATAGAGGACATTGACACCGATAACCGTCGATATTGGCTTGATGGTTTTCGGAAACATCTCGGCCATCCAGGGGCCAGTGGCGATCACAATCAGCTCAGCCTCAAGCCGCTTGCCGTCCAACATCGGGAACTCGGTTTCGTCTGTGGTGACGCGACCGCGCAGAACTGTACCGCCAAGCTGTCTGAAAAGCGCCAAACCAGTTATCAGCGCACGATGCGCC
>ERZ889078.339-NODE-339-length-42160-cov-16.124261_pt1 | contig 42160 bp, 35 predicted proteins | sample MGYA00521266_ERZ889078 | MGnify/ENA primary metagenome ERZ889078 (study PRJEB32303, sample SAMEA104408618) | aquatic metagenome | biome: Brackish water; feature: Pelagic; material: water | place: Baltic Sea | collected 2014-06-16T06:34:00 | depth 76,534 m ... | reverse complement strand
CAATAATAATAATAATAATTTTGTTTGTGCCTTATATTCTGAAATTTAATCAACCATGGGTTGCGCATTCATTAGAAACTAAAATTCCAGAATTAGCTGAAAAAGAATTACCTTTAAATTGTTTTATTATAACAGAATCACCAATTATTCTAACATCAACCACAAATCTTAAAACAATTAGTATAAAATATTTTTTAGAAGAAAATATTTTAAAAAAAAAAAATGAAACTTGCTTTCTTTTTTTTGATGATATAATGTGTGATGGAACTTTTGGACTAAGCGAATCATGTAAAACCATAAAACAAGATTATCAACTCAAAGAATTTAAAAAATATAATTTTTCATATAAAAATTCTTTTAAAGAATACATTTTTTATAAGATAATTGATAAAAAAATTATTTAAACTTTATTAGAAATTATTTGAAGACGCGAGTCTTTTCTCATAATATATCTCTTAAGATGTAATTTAGTGCCTGTAAAGCCTTCATCAATTGTTGAAATAGTTTCATATCCAGATTCCAAGACAGTTCTTTTAACTTTTTCATCATAATGCCCGTATGGATATGCAAAATGAACAATATTTGTTCCTATTTTTTTCTCTAACATATTCTTTGATTCTGTTAATTCTTTTCTCAATAGTTCTTCTTCTACAAAAGTTAAATCTTTATGAGATTTTCCATGACTTCCAACAATCCAACCTTCTTTATGTAATTCTTTAATTTCTTTCCAAGACATAAAATCAGAATATTGTTCAACTTTAGGAATATTTTTCCCATCTATCCAATCAGTTGTAATAAAAATAGTTGCTTTGATATTTTGTTTTTTTAAGAAAGAAAAAGTTTCTGTATAAACTGATTTTCTTCCATCATCAAAAGTTATTGCAACAACTTTTCTTGAAAAATTAATGTTGTTTGATAAAAAATAATCAAGAGTTACAAATTTATAATTTTGTTTAATTAAATCATTAATTTGTTCTTTAAATTTTTCTAAAGTAAGAGACCATTCATTTTTTGAATTTGAAATATTATGATAACATAGAATTAAAACTCCTTCTTTTTTAGATCTGCGGATTTCACTTAACGCATCTAAACTTTTTCTAGAATCACTTTTTAGTTCTAATGCTTGTAAAAGATACTTTTCAGCTTCAGAATATTTTTTTAAAAATTTGTAAGCTAAACCTAACTCAGAAAAAATCATACTTTTTACAGAATCATCCTTTTTACTAATGCATTTTTTTAATCCTTTTTTATAAGTATAAATTGCCCTATGATGCATTCGACATCCAAAATATTCTCGTCCTAGTTCTAAATATGCTTTAGAATTATCAGGTTCTCGTTCTAATTTCCTCTTTGAGATATTCAAATAAAAAAATCTTTTCTCTCTTGAACGCTGTTTATTAAGCTGATTATAATGATGAACTGGAACATCAAAATCAACAATTTTAATATTTTTTTTTTCCAAAGAAAGTTCAACCATTTCATGAACTACTCCTTTAAAACATATATTTTTATGATTTGGAAATAATCGTACTTTTGCACTAATCCAATAAAAATTCATATCGTGATTATAACCTTGATACTCCTGCTGTATTGGAAGAAATTTCATAAAAGGCTTTTGTTTATAAACATAATTCCAAGTAAGCATAGAATAAGCTTCTTGTTTATTTTTATTTATCAAATCTTTAATTTTCTTCAAGTCTTGTTTTGCAATAACCTCATCAGGGTCCAATAATAAAATCCAGTCCTTAGTTGCTTCTTTTAAACTTTTATTTCTCGGTTTACTAAAATCATCATCCCATTTCATATGAAAAACTTTAGCTCCAAAACTCTTTGCAATTTCAATAGTTTTATCAGAACTACCAGTATCAACAAGAATTATTTCATCAACTATTTCCTTTACATTGTTTAAACAATCAGCAAGAAATTGTTCTTCATCCTTCACAATCATACAAAGACTAAGTGTTGACCCCATAATAAAGGAAAAATAAGAGTAGTTTATAAAACTTATTTAGAGAATACTTATTTTTATATTCTTAACCGAAATTATTAATTTCTTTCTATTTTATTTTCTGTTAATTTTTTAATTAAGTTTTTTGCTTTATTATTTGAAAAATTATATTCTAAACTTTTTTCCAAAGATTTAACAGCATTTTCTTTTTTTCCAATATTCTTTTGAATTTGAGAAATTTCAACTAATATGTTTGATGACTCTTTATTATTGTTTTCGTTTATTGAAATTTGTAATAATTTAGATAAAGCTGGTAAATTAATTTTATTTGTATATAATGATTCTTTAAACATTTTTTTTGCTTTAAATAATTTATTTAATGATTCATAACAAATTCCTAAAAAATAATAAGAATTGCTCTTTAAATATTGATCTTCTACAGAAAATTTTTTTTTTATTAAAACATTTTTAAAACATAAAATTGCTTTCATATAAAATCTGTTTTGTAAATATTCTTTTCCTAACTGATAAAGTGCTAATAAATCTTCTGGATTTTTATTAACTTTTTTTTCTGTTATTTTTAAGTAAAAGAGTCTCTTTGTTTTCGATCGTTCCACATTTGCTTCAGGATAATGATGTATAAAAACTTCCGAATAAGGTATTATTTTTTTTATTTTTAAAACCATTTTTTCAACTAATTCATGTACAACTCCTTCAAAGAAAATACTTTTTTTGTTTTTGAATATCCTAATTATTTTATTATCATTATAAAAATGAAATCCTTTAGATTCAGGTTCACCAACTGTTTCAACTGAACTAATTATATGTTTAGTATTACGATAATTTCTTTGAGTTATATAATACGCAATTTCATTTTTATTATTAATAAGCTCTTTTATTTTTAATCCGTCAGATTTTGAAATTATTTCATCAGCATCTAAAATTAGAATCCATTCTTTTGTTGCATACTTAAGACTTTCATTTCTTGCAGCTGCAAAATCATCACACCATTCAAAAAAATGAATCTTAGCTTCAAAACTCTTTGCAATTTCAACAGTTTTATCAGAACTACCAGTATCAACCAAAATTATTTCATCAACTATATTTTTCACACTATTTAAACAATCAGCAAGAAATTGTTCTTCATTCTTTGTAATCATACAAAGACTAAGTGTTGCCCCCATTAATAAGATAAAACAAGAATTGTTTATAAAGTTTCAGATTATAAACATCAACCTTTAAAAACCGTTTCTTCTTTCTTAACCAAAAAGTATATAAAACAAACTAAATTTCAAATAAACTATAGTTAAGGGGGTTTCATATGATTGAAGAAGAAAGTATATTAGACAATATTGAAGTTCACAAAAAGTTCGCAATTATTTCTATTAATCCTAAACTTTATCCATTAAGTGTTATATACTCTGCAGCTTATTGGCTATTAGATAAGGCACACGTTATTATTGATGGAGATCCTGAAACAGAGATTCTTGTTGAAATTAGACCACGAGTGAAAAATGTTGATTTAAAAGAACTAGGATATAAATTCAACGATGAATTAATTAATTATGCAGTCTATACTGTTCAGGCAACAAGAAATAAAAAACTTAGAGAAATGATTGTTGAGAATGCATTATCTGGAAACTTGAGAACTGGTCCGGTTAATCCTCCAAAATTTGATCAAAATTCTCAACAAAAAAACAATGAGAAAGCTTGTATTCCTTGTGGAGCTCCAATAAATAATGAAGCTGATTGGTTACCTACAACTGAAGATCCTGAAAGCATTGCAAATATTCGGCCTGCTAGAAATAGTCCTAAAGATTTTCGTTAAATATTCTTAATTTTAAGATGACTGTTATAAAAATTGAAAAAGGTAAATGTATAATTGAATTGAATAAAAGGTTCTATCCTAAACCAGTTATCAAAGAAGGAGTTGAAAGTTTCAAAGGATTTGGAACTATTGTTTTTACTGAAAAAGATAAAGTTATTATAACTCCAAATAAAACAATTGATGTAAATGAAATTGGTTATGATTTTTGTGACCATTTACTTAACATAATTCAAGGAGGTAGTTCTTTCTAAAATGGCATTCACAATGTTTGATGAAAAAGCAACTTCAGCTAAAAAAAATGTTTCTCAAGATGATTATGTTGTTAATTTTTATCATTCAAAAAAATATGATGATGAACACATCCTAATAACTGTTGATCATGGTAGTTGGGTTGTTTTAAATCAAGAAGAATTTGATTTGTTAAGATTTAACAAACTTAATGAAAATTCTGAGTTAAAAAAACTTTTAGAAGAAAAAGCAATTATTTTAACAACCAATAACAAAGACAAATTATTAAGAGCTACTAAAAATAAATATCATCATACTTGGAGAGGAACTAGTTTACACATATTAGTTCCTACATTAAGATGTAATCATAAATGCATTTATTGTCATGCTAAATCTAAAGATCCAAATTCAAAAGGTAATGACATGACTGAAGAAATTGCTACAAAAGTTGTTGATTTCATATTTCAAAGTCCAAGTCCTGCCATTACAATAGAATATCAAGGAGGAGAAGCACTTCTTAATTTTGAAATTATAAAGTTTATTCATAAATATGCTTTAGAAAAAAACAAAACTTTTAGAAAAGAAATCAGATTTGTCATAGTTACTAATTTTACAATTATGGATGAAGAGAAAAAAAGATTTTTCATAGATAATAATATTGATCTTTGTACATCATTAGATGGACCAAAAGAACTCCATGATTATAATAGACGTTTCTATGGATCTAAAAAAAGCTCCTATGATGTTGTAACCAAAACTATTGAAGATCTTCAAAAAGAAGGTAAAGGAATGGGTTTATTACCAACAATAACAAAAAAATCATTAGAATATCCTGAAGAAATTATTGATGAATATCTATTAAGAGGATTTAATTCAATTATGTCAAGAAATCTTAATTGTATGGGTTTTGCAAAAAGTTTATGGGATAAATTAGGCTATGATGCAGACGCATACATTGATTTCTTTAAAAAACAACTTAACTACATGATTAAAATAAATAAACGAGGAGTAAAATTTTTAGATTTCAAAGCTAAGTTTATCTTACAAAGATTGATATCAATTGAACAAAGAACATTTACTTGTTTTGGATCTCCTTGTGGTGCTGTTGTTGGACAAATTGCTTATGATGAACATGGAAATATTTATACTTGTGATGAAGCTCGATCAGATGAAACGTTCATATTAGGAAATGTTGCTACACACAGTTATGAAGAAATTATTAAAGGTCCTGGAAAGAAAATTATCGACCATACTTCTTGTTTATCTTTAAATTGTGATAATTGTGTGTGGCACCCATATTGTGGGACTTGTATGGTCTGGGCACAAGGATCTCAAGGAAATGCCATTTCAAAATTAGCAGAAGATTATGAATGTAAAATTCGAGGCGCACTAGTTGAACACCTTTTTGAAAAATTAATATTTGATAAAGAAGCCAGAAAAATTTTAATGCATTGGGCATTTCCAAAAAAATATCATTTTCCTTATAAAGAAGTTAAATTAAAAACAAAAGAAGAAAGACAAAATTTTATTAAAAATTTAAAAAAATAAAATGGTAGATGTTGTAGATATTAAAGTTGGATATTCATGTAATAACGATTGTTTTCATTGTGTGATTGCTGATAAAAGAAGAACTCTTTTAAAGGAAGAAAAATCTGTTGATAGATCAACAAAAGAAGTTTTTGCATTAATAGATGAAGCCGCATCTGATGGTGCAACATCAATTGTTTTAACAGGAGGAGAAATTACTATTAGAAGAGATATTTTTGAAATATTAGATCATGTAAAAAGTAAAAATTTTCATCACATAAACATGCAAACAAATGGTCGAATGTTTTATTATAAAGAATTTGTTGAAAGAATTATACAATATCCAAATGTTCATTTTACTGTTGCTCTACATTCTATTTATGAAAAAGATCACGACTGGATAACAGGAAGTAAAGGCAGTTTTAAACAAACAACACAAGGAATTAAAAATATGAAGGTTGCAGGCGTAAATAATAGAATAGGTGCAAAGTTTGTTCTTTCAAAAAAAAATTTCAATATAATGCCTGATATGATTAAATTTACAAAAGAACTTGGTTGTGGGTCAATTAATATTGCGTTTCCACATGCAATGGGAAATGCTTTACTAAACTTTTATAATTGTATTCCTAAATATTCTGAAATTCATGAATCACTTACAAAAGCTATAAATGTTTCTAAAGAAATAAAACAACATGTTGATTTTGAAGCGATTCCTCTTTGTTATCTTCAAGAAAATGAAGCATATGCTAGTGAATTTAGAATGTCGGATCATACAAAACTCCGAGATTTATCGCATTCTGATGAGAATTATACTAAAACAAGGAAAACTACTGCAAAACTTAAAGGCCCTCAATGTAAAGAATGTAAATACTTCTTAATTTGTGAAGGTCCATGGGATGATTATGTACATGGTTATGGTTTTGAAGATTTAGTTCCTGTAAAAGGCAAACAAATAACTAATATTAATGAATTACCAAGTTTTAAAGAAAGAGCAATTAATGGATATTAATGTTTATATAAAATAAAAAATCATACTTTTTAAATTAATCTTTCATAATTCTTTTTTATAAAAAAGTCATTAATTTTCTAAAACTTCATTATAATTACAAACATTACAAAGTTTTAACTCAGAATATTTTCCTTCTAAATGTTTTTGTTGATAGTTTTTGTATTTATTATTATTCCAAACTTCCTTAATAGAATTTTCTTTTAAATTTCCCAATATAACTTCTTTTTTCCAATCTACACAACAAAGTATAACATCTCCATTTGCTAAAATGTATATTTGATTAAATAATCTACTACAAGGAATTTTTTTTACTCCCTGATTAGAAACAGCATCTTCAGCACTAACATTTCCGCCTCTATTTTCAAACTTGTGTAGATGAACTGCAACTCCTAAAGAATTCCAGTAATTTTTTATTATTTCAACCTCTTTTTGTTCTATTGATAATTTTAACATATGAACTGCAATTTGAAGAGAAGGTTTTTTCTCTTTAGCTAACTTAATAAAATTTGTAATTCGTTCTTTTGTTTTTTCAAAGTCAAGATTTTTCATTTCTTTTTCATAGGTTTCTTTTGTTGCGCCATTAAAACTGAATATTACTTCATCTATTTTTGAATTCAATAACTTCTCAGAATTTTTTTTTGTCAATAAAGAACCATTTGTAAAAATATTAATTGTTGTTTTTTGATTCTTTTCTTTTGCATAATTAATGTATTTATCAAGATTGGGATTTAATAATGGTTCGCTCATTAAAAAAGGATGTATTGTTTTAACATCATGTTCTGAACATTCATCAATGATTTTCTTATAAAGGTTCCAATCCATTAATTGAAAATCTTCATTTTTAGAAGTTATTTCATAAGGACAAAATCTACAGGCTGCATTGCATTTATTACTAGTTTGTATTTGTACTGATGAAGGAAAATCTTTTTTAATCATGTATTAAGCCTCATTTAATAAACAATTATTTCAACAATTAAATAGGTTTTGTTTTTTACTAAGAAAGTTTTATAAAAAGACAAGTTTTCCTTTTATTAAAGGTTATTTTCAATGAAAAAAAATATTTATTCTTCCATAAAACAAGATTCTGCTGATGAAAATCACGCTTTACTTAGTCAAAGTATTCTTGAAGATAATAATGAAGACATTTCAAATGTTCAAACTTCTAAATTAATAAAACAAACAAATTCTGTTTGGCCTGTTGAAAAAGATATTTTAGTTGAAAATGTTTATTATGATTCTAAATTTGGTCAATTAGTAGTCACTTTAACAAATATGGATGTTAAAATAATTACCATAATTCAAAAAGGCGTTAAATATTCTTCAAATATGACTGAAAGTATTAAATTTATGAATTGTCGTTTAAATTTAAAGCCTGGTGAAAATAAAATCATTATTCCGTGTCTTGAAGGTAATCCTTTTAAGTTTGTTGTTAGAACTGATAGACAAACTGGTGCTGGTCAAAGTCGAGATAATGCATCCTGGTAATATATAATAAAATGAATTATTTTAGAAGAATAACAATCATCTTCTGTTCAGTATTTCTAATACTTAGCTTCATAAGTTCGTTCATTCCTAAAGAATGGAATTATGGTTTTAATCATTTAAGATATTTTCCTATTTGGATTAGAATTATTTTTCTAATATTAGGCTTATTACCTTTTATTCCAATTGTTAATCAAAAAATATGTGCATGGATTAATTCTTTAATCAAAAAATCAAACAAAATTAATAAAACCATAAATTATACTATAATAATTCTAGGGTTTATATTATTATTTTGGAATTTTCGAACAAGAATACTTTATGGTGATGCTTGGGATATGATTGGTGACTTTTATACTGTTTCAATTAATATGACTAGTCCGTTAACGTATTTAGTCTTTCATTGGTTGCATTTTTTTACTTCAAAAATAGGATATGAACCTCTTACAACAATGGCCTTTTCTAGTGTTATTGCAGGCGCTATATTTATCATATCTACATTATTGGTTTCAAACCAGCTATTTAAAGATACAAAGAAAAAAATTTTCTTTTTTCTATTCATGTGTACAATGGGAAGCATACAATTATATTTTGGATTTATAGAATATACTTCATTTTTATCTGCCAGTTTAATGGTTTATGTCTACACTGGACTTCTTTATTTAAGAAAAAAAGTCAATATTATGATTCCTAGTTTAGTTCTTATAATAACTATTCTCTTTCATTTAGAAGCAATATTAGTAGGACCTTCATTACTTTATCTCATATTTCAAAATAAAAAGAAAAAAATATTTTATGATTTCTTCAAAGCCTCAATTGTTTTTATAATTTTATTATCTAGTTTTAGTCTATACATTTATTTTATTGAATGGGATGAAACAATTCCTTTAAGTCCTGTTGATAAATTTGGAAGATTTGGTTATGGTGGTGTTGAAGAAAGGTTTTATCCTATAAAAATAAAACCCGGAAGTGAAGCTCCTGCCACAATGTTTTCTTGGTATCATTATAATCAAATAATTAATCAACAATTATTAGTTGCACCTATTGGAATATTTTTATTATTATCAATGTGGATTTCTAGAAAAAAAGTGTTTGAAAAGAATAAAAATTCAAAATCTAAAATTAATAATTTCCTTGCAATAATAGTAATCTTCTACATTATTTATAGTTTGATTGGCATCATGCATTTTAGTGGTAGACAAGATTGGGACCATATTGATGCTAGCATTCCATATACTATATTAGGTGCTTATTTATTTTTAACTTTCACAAGAAAAGAAGATTTAAAATATTTGGTAATTATACTAATAGTTATAGCTTTAATCCACACAGTACCGTGGATTATGGCCAATCATTTAGGTTTACCTTCAGCCCCAACTAGTAAAATAATGAGCAATATTTACTAAGAATTAAATTTCAGTTTCAATATTATTCTGATATAATTTTTGCCTTCTTTTAAGATTCTTAATTTAGAAACACCTTTTTTTCTATTCTTCCAAGAAATTGGAATTATTTTATAAGAAAAGCCATTAATAATTGCTTTCAATGGTATTTCTGCAGTTAATTCAAAACCATCAGAAATAAATGGTTGAATTGTTTTAATAACATTTTTATGATAACCTTTAAACGCATTAGTTATATCATTTGTCTTAAGATGAAACATTGTTTTAATAAAATAGTTTGTTAATCTATTAAATAAAAGTTTAAATTTTGGATAATTAACTATTTTACTGCCTTTAATAAATCTTGATCCAAACACACAATCATTCCCATTTTCTAATTCTTTATAATAAGCTATCAAATCTTTTACTGAATCAGATTCATCAGCCATCATAATTACAACATACTCTCCTTTAAAATTTTCTAGACCTTTTTTTACTGCTAATCCAAAACCATTAGGTGCGCTTTTAGTTATGAATTTTAAAGAAGAAATTTTTTTTGATAACTGTTGAAGAATCTGCTTAGTATTATCCGAACTATTATCATTAATAACTAAAATTTCATGTGAAATGTGTTTGTTTTTTAATTCAACATAAATTTTATTTACAATAGAAGATATTTGTCCTTCTTCATTATGCGCTGGAATTACTACAGAAAGTTTCATATCTGATTTTAAAAATTATGATTTATAAAAACCTTTCTAAATAAATAAAGTTTATAAAACGTTCATACTTTCTAATTAACAAGGGTTAATTAATATAAAATGGTTCAATATCTGCCTAAACCGCACTCTTGTCATTTTCAATGGCATATTACGGAAAAATGTAATTTTAAATGCACTCATTGCTATTTGACAGAAGAGTATTTGAAGAACGAACTAACTACAGAAGAATGTCTTCGTGTTGTTGATAATTGGATTGATTATTGTAAAAAACTTAATATTACACAAAATCGAAATATGACTCTTACTGGTGGCGAACCAATCCTTCGTAAGGATTGGTGGAAAATTCTAGAATACATTAGCGAGTATAAAAAGAAGGGTTTAATGGATCGATTCTATGTTATGACTAACGGTTCTACTGTTACTGACGAAATTATTAAACGTTATTTAGAACTTGGCGTTAATTACATGCAGATTAGTGTTGAAGGTACAGAAAAAGTTAATGATGAAATTCGTGGCAAAGGTAATTTTAAAAAAGCAATTGAAGGTGCTAAAATCATTTTAAAAAATGGAATGCCTCTTTCTTTTTCGCTTACTTTAACTCGTAAAAATCTTCATGAGGTTGAACCTCTTGCTAGAGTTGCTGCAAGTATTGGTATTACTGGAATGGGTGTTGGACGAATTGTTCCAATTGGTGCTGGAAAACAAATGCAAGACCTTATGCTAACTGCTGAAGAAACAAAAGAGTGGTATTTAGAAGCTGAAAGAATTAATCAAAGACTTAAAAATGATGGAATAAATTTTCGAGTTGATTATCATTGTTCTGATGGTCTTTACAATACAATAAGACCTGGAGCCAATAGCCCTCAAACTAATCATGCCTGCTCTACTCCTTTTGATGTTTTTACAATGCTTCCTAACGGGGATGTTGTTCCTTGCAGAAGACTCCCGATTGTTATGGGTAATATCAAAAAAGATACTTTCTTAGAAATTTATTATGCAAAAAATAAGATGTGGGAATTAAAAAACTGGGATAATCAAAGTGATGAATGTAAAAGTTGTGATAGTATAAAAGTTTGTCACGGTTCTGGTAAATGTATTGCATATGGCTACTTTGGAACTCCTTATGCCCCTGATCCTGGTTGTTGGCATACTTTTAAAGGATTTTCAGATAAAAAATATAAAAAAGAAATGGATGAAGAAACAATTACTTATTTCAAACGATATATTGCTAATCTTAGATCAGATCTTTCTCCTTTAGATTTAAAAGAAACTAAGCGAAAGAAGAGATTTATTAAAATAAATAAGCTTGATAAAGTTAAAAAGAGCGAGATTGATTATTTAATGTTTGATTTAGAAGAACAAGACCTTAATGAAAAAACTGGTGAGAAAATCATTACTTTTCTTAAAAAACTTCAAGATGAAAAAGTTGATTTCACTCTTGGCAGACCTCTTCCTCCTTGTATTTTAAATCAAGAAATAATTAAAGAGCTTGTCAAATTTAAAAGTTTCAAAAATTGTTTTGATTGTCCAAATCTTTTCAAACTTGAAGGAAAAAGAATTATTCTTTGTGATGGAAGAAAAGGTCCTGATTATAAATATTTGAATAACCGAGAACAAATTTGGGAATTCTTTGAAATGATGAAAGATTATGATAAACCTAAATTATTTAATAAATGTAAAGATTGTGATTATAGAGCTAAAGGACAATGTTTTTATATTAAGAACTGCGCTTTAAAACCAGTTGAACCTTTGAAAAGACAATTTAATTTAAAATGATTAAAAAATTGTTAACTACAAAAAATATTCTAATAGCAATTTTCATTCTTGCAATTCTTCTTAATTTCTTTCATCTTGGACAATCCACATTTGGTACTGATGAAGCAGAAATTATCTTAGCATCAAATAATATTTTTGAAAGCGGAGTACCAAAGGGTTTTTACAAAGTTCCTTTCTATGAAAACGCGTTTCATATAGAATCTAATTCTTCAATGTATGAATTTAAGCCAACAAATTATGCTAATTCTGATTTGGTTATTATGAAGGGTTGGTTTACTTATTATTTGACTGCGTTCTTTTTGTTATTTGGTAAATCTGAATTTTGGCTTCGTTTTCCTTTTGCTTTAATGAGCATTTTTTCCTTATTCATGATTTACAAGTTATCAGAATTATTATTCAATAAAAGAACTGCTTTAATTGCTTCGTTTTTCTTTGCAGTTAGTCCTAGTATTTTACTTTATAATCGTATGTTAAGATATTTTTCTCCTCTAATTTTACTACTTTTAGCGTCCAGTTATTTTTTTATTAAAGCTTTTAAGACTGAAGATAGAAAATATTATTTGTATGGAACTATCGCTTTTGTTTTATTATTTTATACACATATTCTTGCTTGTTTCACACTTGGTATTGTATTATTAGTCTATCGATTAATTACTTATAAAAATATTAACAAAGAAAATCTTTATTCTGCAGGGTTATTTGCAATTTTTACTTTGCCTTGGATTCTTGGAGTTAGTTTTTTTAAGAATATTGCATCTCAACCAAAATTTTTTGAGTTTTCAAACATGGTTCCTAACTGGTTTTTCTTTCAAAGTGTAATTGCAAGTATTGCTAATCAAGGACTTCTGTATTTATTTTTAGAATTAGGGATTATTATTCTGTTGTTAAATATTTTATTTCATAAAAAAATTAAAGATTATTTCTTTTATTGGAAAAATAAAGATACAAATTATTTTCTGTTAACATTTGTTGTTTGTTTTATTTTTTTTCCTGCAATTATAGCTCCATTCACAGGTTTTGAAGAAAGATTATTTTTACCATTACTGCCTTTTTTCATAATTATTGCTGCAAAAATTTTTGATTCTATTTTAAAAATTTCAAAGAATAAACATTACAAAATAGCAATAATTTTATTATTGATTATTTTTAGCTTTGTTCATGTTGATTCTATTTTTGGAAGAAAAGGACATAATTTTTTAGAGTATTCAAGCATCATACAAAAACAAGATAATGAGTTTATTTCAAGTATTAAAACTTTCTTAGAAGAAAATGATGTTGATAATAATACCTTAATTCTTACAACTTCAGAACATTTTCCTTTATTATTTTACACTGATAATGTTGCTCAAATGGTTTGGCCTGTTAGAAAAGACTTTATTAACAATTATCGTGATGAACTTATTATTATTGAAAAAGAGCCTTTAGAAGGTGGTTGTAATTTTTTCAATGTGTATGTCAATAATGCTTTTCGTTGTGCTAATAATAAAAACTACTTAGAGAAAATTCAAAATTGTAAAGGTTATGCTCTAACAGCTGACACAAATTTATATCATTGTAAAGCAGATACTAATTTTATTGGCGGTAGTTTGGGATTGTACTTTGCTGATTTTCCTAAAGACTCTCCTCCAGATTTTATTTGGGATCGTCATCCTTTTCCTGTTAATTTAGAAATTAATAATTTTGGAGAAGAAGTAATTCTTGCAAACAAAGCAAAACTGGTTTTCTCTAAAGATTTTGCAACTGATTTCTTCGATTCTAATAAAGAACCTGTTTTTATTCCTTATGATTTTAAATCAGTTAGTTTTGAAAATAATGAATTAAATCCTGGCAGAGTTTTATTTGAATTAGGCAATATAAGTTATCAATACAAATTAACTGTTAAATCAAAAGTCATAGATGCTAGTGTTAGACTTTGTTATCCTTATACAACAAAACTACGAATTGATACTTGCAAAGATTCTGTTGAAGTCTGTAGTTCTGATATTTCCGGCGCACCAGTTGGATTGGATAGTATTAATTATTATTTTGATGATGAAAATGTTTTCTTGAATTTTTCTGTTGTTAATTCTGCAGAAGGTATTATTGGTTCTATTGAAAATTGTGAAGAATATGAAGAAACAAATGAAGTAAAAATTAATTCTAAAAAATTTAAATGTGAACAAAATGACAAATTAATTTTTTCTTGTAAAGCCAAAAAATCAGAATTAAAAAAAGATTCTTCTTACATTATTAAAATAAATTATGATTATCAACAAGAATTTAGTAAAAGTCTATTGTTAAGAAATAAAGAATTTTTTGAGAGGGATTATAATTTAGATGTTCAAAGCTAAAACCATCATAATTGTTTTAATTGTGTTTTTTCTTTTGATAGTTATTTCTAAAAAAGCAAGTCTTTTTATTGGAAATAATGAGATGATTGATCCTTTAATTTTCGAAAATCCTATTTCTGCAGAGTTAGCATCTTGTCAATTAGATTGTACTTTATTTGATAATACTTTTCATGAAGAATGTATTGGATTTAATGGTTGTGAGGATAATAACTTTCTAAGAAATCAAGATTATTGTGAACAGAATAGCGACTGTTCTGTAAATTTTGCTTGTTGTTCAATTCCTTGCTCTGGTAGTGATTGTTTTCAAGCCAAATTTTGTGATGTTGCTAATAATCAATTTATTTCAGCCCATAATTATGGTTGTGCAAATGTTGAATGTACAAAAGAAGTTTCTTGTAAAGAAGCTTTAGATATTATTTGTCAAAACAATGGTTGTAAAATCAAGATTTAATTTCTTGGTTTACATCTAGTTTGCATTACTAATTTTGTTTCTCCAGATGGAAGTTTTGCTCTTGTAGATAATTCTTTTGTTTCTTTTGATTCAAGATTAAACGTGTCTTTAATTGCATCTTGTCCTTCAAATTTTATGATTAATTCGCATGTTAATTTTTCTTCGGTTGGGTTTTCTGCAATATATGAAATGATATCTACATCTTCATCATGATCAAAACTTACTTCACTTAAATTTACTTCATATTGAGAACATCCTGTAACTAGTACTAAAAGCAAGATTAATAGAAGATATTTTTTCATTTAGTTTTCACCCTTTCTTTATTTTCTTTCTTTATTATAAAAGTTTTTCGATTTAAAAATAAAAAGAAAAACTATAAATAGTCATACTTACAATGTAAGTATATTAAAAATCACAAAATATAAATATAATACTTACAATGTAAGTATTAATAAACAACTTTTTCTAAAAACAAAAGATATAAATAGTATACTTACAATGTAAGTATTGTTTTCAAAATTCAGCGTGGGTAAGCAAACTGAAAGCAGCAAACAAAAATAATCAGCAAAATAGACATTTCTCTAGTTCTAAAACCCTCGCAATCCCGAATTCAATTCTAAAAGACAGAACTATCGCAGTCCTAGAGTCCATTGTAGAGTATTTAAAAGAGCAAAATAAACTCAGCTATCATGAAATAGCAATACTTCTAAACAGAAACGATCGTACAGTTTGGACAGTCTATAACAGGGCAAAACAAAAGAGGAAAACAGCCAAGTCGGTCTCTATTTCTAGAACCCCAAAGTGCAGCTTACCCAGCTATATCTTTAGAGACCGAACTCTTGCTGTTTTAGAATCTGCTGTTGAGTATCTGAAAGAAACTCGCGAAATGACCTACCATGAGATAGCTGTAGCTCTAAACAGAAACGATAGGACAATCTGGACTGTATACAACAGAGCCAAAAATAAAAGGAGGCAGAATGAAAGAGCTTAGAGATAATATCCGGAAGCTGGAACTCGAAATAGAGCTTTTGAATAGCTCCAAGCCTGCCTTGCTAAGAAAGAGAAGAGTAAAGGAGATTAGTAAAGAAGATTACAATTTCCACAAGAAACTAAAAACCGACGACGACTCAAGAAAAGAACATTACAGAAACATAAATAATAGATTAAGAGATTACAAAGATGAACTTTCAGATAGAAGAGAACAACAAAGATTCAAAGAACAAAACTTAGCAGGACTAAGCTTTGCAGGAATAATTGTAGTACTTCTAGGTTTATTGTTCGTGACAAACTTCGAAGGATTAACAGGATTAGTTCCTTTCAGCCCAGAAGATACATTCACCTCAGCAATAAACCAAACCTTCACTGAAAGCGCAACTTATGACTTGGATTTCACGAACGCAACTTCATTAAGAATTTCAGGAAGTCTCATAGGTGAAGGAACAGTAAGAGTGCTGCTTGACATAAATGGAACTCTATTCACTGTCTTTGATAAAGCAGAAGCACTTCCAACAGAAGGATTTAACTTAATTACTGGAAGAGTCATCCAAGAACAAAATATTGTTGAAATTAATGAAACTATTATTGAGAATATCTCGGATGAAAATGTAACTACAGAGATTGTTGTAGAAGACCAAATAGTAATTGAGAATGTCACAGAAGAAATTATAGAGAACATTACTGTTGAAGAAGTTACTGAAAATGCAACTATAGCTGAAAACATCACAATAGAAGAAAACACTACAATAAATGTTACTCCAGAATTAAACATTAGTGAAGAAAATATTAGTGTTAACATCACGCCAGAACTAAACACCAGCATAAATATTAGTGAAAACACAACTATTGAAATAATTGAAAATGAAACCATGAATATAACTCCAGAAATCAATATTAGTGAAAACACAACTACTAACATCACAGAACCAGTTCTAAATATCAGCGAAAATATTACAATCGAAGAAAATATCAGTATTAACATTACAGAATCGGAGATTCTGAATATTAGCACAAATATCAGTGCAAATATTACAGAAAACATCAGCATAAATGTTACACCAATAGTTAATGTTAGTGAGAATTTAACAACAAATATTACTACCAATATCTCAATTAACATCACACCAGAAATCAATGTTACAGAAAATATAACAATTAACATTACCGAGAATGTTTCAGTTAACACAACAGAGAACATCACAATTAATGTTACTCCAGAAGTCTACACATTCTCAGAAGCATGTGTTGAAACTTGCTTACTTAAAATTGCAAATGGCAAATTAATAATTGAAGTAACAAATGCAAAATTACACATAGATGAATTAATTTATACTAAAGAAAGAGAAAACAAACCTCCAATACAAACTAAAGAAATATCAGACATTACATTCTATGATGAGTATGTTTTAGATGCTTCAGAATACTTCTCAGATCCAGAAGGAGACTTTGTAATCTATGATACAAAAGGCATTGCTGCAATCGATGTTGATGTAACTGGAAGCACAATTACATTCACAAGCAACAATACTGGAATCTATGAAATGTTCTTATATGCAACAGATGGTTCAAGCTTAGTTAAGAGCAATGTTTTCAGATTAGGTGTTGGAACAGAGTTTGTTGAAAATATAACCTCAACAGAAACAGTTGATGAAGAAATAACACAATACACTGCAGAAATTGGTAAACCTGTTAAGTGGAGAAAAGTAATTAGAACAGAAAATGTAACTGACAATTTAACAATTAAATTACCAGATCAAGCTAGAAATATTAACATACTTAATCCATCAACATTAGAAACTGTTTCAAATAATAAAATCAGCATTGTTCAAGATAAAGTTCGAAAAACATTACCTCAATACGAAAAAGAAAAAGCAATAAAAGAAATTAAAGATAAGATCGATAAAGCAACAACTAAAAAACAAAATGAAGAAGTTAAAGATTTAGAGAAACAACTCAAAGATCTTGAAACTGAAGTTCAAAACTTGATAACAGGACAAGTAATTGTTGATATAGGCAAAGAAGGAATCATTACTAAGTTCTTCAAAGCACTTGCAAACTTAGCTGGAGATTCAGGAATTACTGGTAGCGTTATCCAAGAACCTATTGATGCAATACTTGAGAATGCTACAATCATAGTAGAAGAAAACACAACAACAGAAGAAATAATTATAGAAGAAGTTGTGGAAAATATTACTGTTGAAGAAATTGTTGAAAACATCACAATAGAAGACAATCTAACTGAACCAATAATCAACATTAGTGAAGAAAACTTAACTATCGAAACTATCAGCGAGGAAGTATTAGAAAATATAACAATTAATGTTACAGAAGAAAATACTACTTTAATTGAGAATATAACTATTGAAGAGAATATTAGTATTAACATTACAGAAAATACTGCCATTAATGTAACTCCAGAAATAAACATCACAGAGAATATTACAATTAATGTTACAGAATCAGAGATTCTAAACATCAGCACAAACATTAGTACTAATGTAACAGAAAACACAACTGTTGAAAATGTAACAGAACCAATAATCAAAACCCCAATAGTAGAAGCAAATAGTAGCGAAGCTACTGTTGCACCAGAAGCAGAGCTTCTGAGTGAACCTATAATAGAAGAAAATATTACTGTCGATGAGCCAATAGTTGAACCAGTAATTAACGTAACTGAACCAACTCAAGAAATTATTGATCAAGTTATTGCAGATGTTGGAGCTGAAAATTTAATCGATGTAATTGTTGACCAAGTAGGAGATGAATACATAGTAGAATATGAAACAGATGCTCCAGAAATGATCGAAGAAGAAGTTAATGAATACAAAAAGATTGTAACAATTAGCTCAGCATTACATTACGAGAAAATATTAACTTATACCAACATAACAGAATCTCCAAGAGAAACAATTGGTGTGTACTGGATCCAAAACGGAACTAGAACATTATTTACAAATATCACTTATATTGACTCGGATGAAAATGGACTAATTGACAAACTACAATGGGTAACACCTCACTTAAGTAATCAAAGCTTTGAAATAATCATCACTGTATTAAATGTGCAAAGTTACCCGATGGTTGGTGGATTCTGGACAGTTAGATTAAATACTAGTGGAGAAGCAGACTTAGAAATTACTCCATATGACTTAACAACATTCTTACCTGAACCTACAGATGAAAACAGAAACTTAAGAGGAGATGACTTAGAATTCAATAACTTTATGTGTGGAAATGAATCATTAATATCTGATGTATGGATAACAACTCCATTCACATGTACAGACAATACATTAGATGAAGATGGAATAACTTACTGTTACGTTGAAAACAATAAGACATTCGTGAATTATACAGAGTTAATGCAAACAGAATTATCAATTAATATGACTTCTGTATACATCTACAATTACAGTTGTAATGAAACTTCATACTTAAAAGATATAGTCAGAACGCCAGGAGCTCACCACATCTGGTTTGACTTTGGACCAAGCAATGCAAGTGCACATAACTGGGCTGTTAAAAACGCAACTTCACTTACAATTAATGCAACTATAAGCATAAGAAAACCAAGTGCAGGAGCCGCAGTGATTACTGGTGCATACATGTATCTTGATTCAGTACAAGAAAATACTACAACTCAATATAATACTACTTGGAAATATAATTACACTAAAGATTGTTCTGTAGAAGGAGATTATGAATTATACGCTGAGCTTTTAAGCGTTGGAAATGCGGGAACAGAGCCAGATGTTGGAAGTAAAACAGAAGCAATCAAATACTGGGTTGAAGGATGTACAATTGCAGGAACAGGAGAAACTAATTGTACAGTCCACATAAAAAGTATTAGTTCAAATGCAACAACTAAACTGTTCGGTGGAAGACTTGAATTAAGCAGTAATTGTGCAATAACAAGTGTTACTGGAACTGGTGAAGGAACAGATGGATATTGGAACGGAGCAAACTACATTGAATTCTATCATAATGTAAGTATTGCAGATTCAACAGACGAAACTACATTTGACATAACTTGTGATGATGGTGGTGGAAACGATAATATGTTATTATACATAAACGAAACTTGTGGCCCATCAACTTGTGGAAATGCAATTTTAGCAGAAGGAGGATATTCTGATTGTAGTAACCCAACATGTTCAGATAATTACACTTACATAGGAGATGACCCTGTAGAAAGTCTTGGAGGATTCGACTTAATGACTTATGACATTGGAATCTTAGATACTCAAGGTTGGGAAACTGTAAGCACATATAATATTGAATGGGATACTGATCAAACAGATTGTGATTGTTATCTTGAAGCTACTACTTGTAACACAACAAGTTGTTATAATAACGCAAGTAATGTAATTGCATTCCCTGATGGTGGAGCCGGTTATGGTGGAAACTGTTGTGGAGACGATGAGAATGAAACATTCAATATTACAGGTTATAACGCTGCAACAATTGATGCAGTTCCAACATTATCACAAGCATGTTGTAATGCAACTGATAGTTGTGTCTTTGGTAGTGCTTGTTATGCTAACGGAACTTCATTAACAGATATTGACTCAGATTCAGATGATGATTACTGTTTGAATAGTATTTGGAATGATTGTTTAACAGATGGCCAATGTGGTGGTGGATTAACTTGTAATGCAACTTATGATTGTGAAGATAGTGGCGGACCAGCAATTAACTTTGTAAGTCCAACTCCAACAGATGAAGTAAGACAAATTAATAACTGGATGTACATTAATGTAACTGCAGTAGACCCTGCCAATGATATTAGTGTATGCTTGTTAGAATGGGACGATGGAACTACAATTACCAATAACTCCATGACAAAAGTTGGAAGCGGAACATCAGTATCTTGTTACTTAAATATGAGCACAACTGACGGTAAAACTTATACTTACAGAGTCTTTGCTAATGACAGCTTAAACAATATGGAGAATTCAACAAACCAAAGTAATGTTGAAAATACTAAACCTCCAGCTCCAACACATTTCAAACCAGAAAATGAAAGTATTGTTATTGGCAATAGTCAATTTATTAATTGGACTGCAGGCGGAGCAGATGCTGAAGAAGATACAATTACTTATGCTTGGAGAATTGACACAACAGACCCAGTTGCACCAACTTATACTTGTAATGGAACAACAACTGACTTGAATAGTAGTGCTTGTTCAACAACAGATGGAGTAACTTATTACTGGAATATTGTTGCTAATGATGGATATGAAAACCAAACAACAACTGGAACTTGGCAGTTTACAGAAAACACTAAACCAACTCATGATGCTCCGGCAATTACTCCAGACCCAGCATATAGTGAGAATGATTTAACATGTACTGCACAAACAATTTTCGATGCAGAAAGTGATTCAGTCTATAATATAACTGATTGGAAACTTGAAGGAACAAGTATCGCAGTACTAAATATGCCATTCGATACAAATGTTACAAGCAGCACAATAACTGATTATTCAAGTTATGGAAATGACGGAACTAATAATGGGGCTGTTTGGACTAGTAGCGGTAAATATGGTGGAGCTTACACTTTTGATGGTGTTGACCAATACATCGATACTGGACTTTCAACTAATTTAAGTCAGAATAATTTCACAGTAGAAGCTTGGATAAAAATACCTGCAGGATTTGAATCATCTTATGCAGTTGCTCAATCTCACACAACAGGAAGCTATGGTTCTGATTGGATCATAGTACAAGGGGCAGCTTCAGGAGATGCCATTTTCTGGATGAGAACTATCACTTTAGGAAGTTATGGAGACATTGATGATAATAACTGGCATCATTTAGTTATGGTTTGGAATGTAAGTGCAAAAACTTATGAAGGATATGTTGATGGTTTAAGTATTGGAACATCTGATCCTGTAATTAGTACTTACGGCGGAGTTAACTCAGTTAAAATAGGAACAAGAGGCGATGCAACTACAACATTCTTTAATGGAAGTATTGATCAAGTAATGATTTATGATAGAATGTTATCTGCTGCAGAGATTCTAGAACATAATGCAACCAGATATAACATAATTTCATCTGAAGAAACTGTCAAATACCAGAACTGGACTTGTACAGTTACACCAACAGATACTTATGAAGATGGAACTGCTAAGAGCGATACTATTGAACTTGGTGATGGTGCACCAGTAATTAACTTAACTCTACCATTGAATAATACTGCAATACCTCAGCTTGCAAATAGAACACCTACTTTCACTTGGGAGTCTAATGACCCTGATGGAGATACTTTAACTCATATAATCTTCATTAGTACGGCAAGTAATATGACTCCTATAGTAAACTGGAGTACTGAAGGAACTGCTTTAACTTACACTATACTTTCAGACCTTGAGTTAGATACGCCTTATTGGTGGTTGGTCCAAGTTGATGATGGAACTAATTATGTAAATAGTACTGTCTTTAATTTTACAATCGACTCTTATGAAGCAATTACTTTAGTTGTTAATAGTACTGACTTTGGGGCTAAAGATTTAGGTGATGAAAATGATACAACAAATAATAATCCTGCTCCATTAATTGTTAGAAATATTGGAAACACTTATGTTGATTTAAATATCAGTGCTCAAAGCGCATTATGGGTCGACCCTGTTGGCGGACTTGATACTGCTTACTTCAGATTCAAAGCAGATAATGTGACTGGAGAAGAGAGTTCATTTAATTCATCAACAACCGTTACTTGGACCAATATGCCTTCATTAACAACTACCTTCATGTATTACTTAAATTACAGCGATAGTGCTGATGAAGCAGAAATAGACTTATATATTAAAGTTCCATTAGATGAGTCTGCAGGTACAAAAGAATCAATAATAGAGTTGAAAACAACATGAAACAAATAAAAATAGCAATAATCTTTTTTTTATTTTCTTTATTAGTTTTAGATGTTATTGCAATAGGTGTAGGACCAGCATTTTCAAGCATAGATTTCGAACCTAATTTAACAATTACTAAAGTTTTCAATGTTTACAATACTGATAATAAAAACTTTACCGCTATTCTTAATTTGAGTGGAGATATAAATGAATTCGTTATTTTAGATAAAAACAAACTCTCTTTTAATAAAAGTGATAACTCTCAAAAAGTTTCATTTAATATTTCAATGCCAAGAGATTATCCTCCTGGCAGTTATAATACTAAAATTTTTATTTTAGAAGATGCGAACAGTTTAGAAGGAGACAATATTATTGGAGCGGTTCTTGGCGTTTCTCATAAGATAACTCTTTTAGTTCCTCAACACGGAAAATATATTAAAGAATTGTTTGAACTAACAGGTAGAAATTTATTTTTTAAAATTACTAATATTGGTATTCAAAATATTTCTTCTTTATCAGGATTAATTACTTTTTTAGATCATGAAAAAGAAGTGTTAAACATAACTATTAATAAACAAGAGTTGTTATCTGATGAAGAGTTTAATATGAGTAATTATTTGACTTTAAATCCTGGAATTTATCAATCAATCACCATACTGGATTTTGATGACCAAAGAAAAGAATTAAGAAAAACTTTTGTTGTTGGTGAAAAAAGAATTAAAGTTAGTAATTTTGAAATTCACGATTTTAAAGCAGGTGATATTGGTCAAATTAATTTATTTTTAGATAGTAATTGGAACTACCTTACAAATAATCTTTTTGCAGAAATTGAAGTTTATAATGCAGGAGAATTAGTGGATAAATTTGAAACTGAAAGAATTAATTTAAACAAAACAGCAACTCTTTCAGTGTTTTGGAACACTAGAAATTTAGAATTAGGAATTTATGATTTAAATGTTAAATTATACTATGATGAAACAATTACTGAAGAAACAATTTTAATAAATTTGAAAGAAGAAGAAGCAATTGTAAAAAAAGAAAAAATTACTATTGAAATGATTGGATTAATTATTCTATTAATCATAATTATTGTTTTAAACATCTTATTCACACTAAAAAAGAAAGATTTATATAGTAAAGTAACAAAAAAGTAAGGTAGATATTAGTATGAGGGATTAAAAGTATGGCTGAAGACATTTCAAAAACCACTTTGGTAGCGTTAGTTGTACTTACAGTTGTAATCTCTCTTCTAGGAACATGGACTGTTCTAACTGAAGTTAATAATTTAAATACAGGCGGAAGAGCAGTTACAGGACCTTCTCAACAAAATGTTGTTAGTCAAGGAGAAGTTGGTCTAGTAATTGGTTCAACTGAACCGCCAAAACCTTTATCTGAAACTACTGGTAAAGTAGTTTTAGGGATATTTTAGGAGGATAAAAAAATGGATGATACAAATAAAACTTTAGCTCTTTTATTAGTTGCTGCAATCGTTGTCTCTTTAGGAGGAACAATTGTAAGCCTCAACAAATTAGGACAAATAGAATTACCTGGAATTACTGGAAAAGTAACTGATGGTAAAGCAAACGTTACAATCACTGCAACATATATAGTAGACCTTACTGATACATTAGTATGGTTTGGTGTAGGTGCACTTAATGCAAGTAGTGGAGCAACATCTTGTGCATTATACTCTTCAAGTGCAAATAATAGAACACCATCTGATTGCGGTAATTGGACTTTCTCAAAAGATTATTTTCACTTAGAAAATATTGGAAGTACTAATATAAACGTTACTATTACCGGAACTACAGCTAGTACTCTTTTAGGTGGAGGAGAATATAAATATCAATGTGCCGATACAGAAGGTGAAGCAGGAACTGAATCTTATCCAAATGGTGCAACTTCTTGGACTGACATGACTGCAGTTGCACAACCATGTATTAGTAATCTAGATGAAGCTGCTGCAAATGATGAAGCAGGAGTTTTTATAATGGTTAATATTACTGAAGGTTTAGCAGGAGCAAAATCTCAAACAGTAACTTTTACTGCTTCAGTCGTATAAACAGAAACATTTATTAAATTCTTTTTTTATATTTTTTAAAATGAACAAATTAGTTTGGAAAAAAGTTTCATCATTCTTAATACTAATTTTAGTCATCTTAATATCAACAAAATTTTCTTCTGCAATGGGTTTTGGACAAAATGAACAGGCCCAATTAACTTATAAACCTAATTTAGAAACAAGCTATAGTTATACCATAATTCCAACTTCTCCTCATACTTTAGACTACTCAATTGGACTAAGAGGCGATTTAGCACAATACATTTCTGTAACTCCAACTATTTTAAAAGAAATCAGTCCTAATCAAAATCCTTCAATTATAGCATCTATAAAATTACCTTCAGAGCTTCCAGCAGAAATCCTTCCAGGAGGACACACAGTATTTATTCATGTTGAAGAAAATTTATCTTCAATTACAGCCGACGGTATAGGTGCAAAATCTGCAGTAGATATTCTAATTAGAATATTAGTTCTTTATCCTACAAAATATTTAGGCTCAACTTTAAACATCGCCAACATAAATGAAAATGAAGACATAACTGCAGAAATCACTATTGCTAATTATGGAGAAGAAATAATAAACGCGGTAAAGGGAATTATTGAAATATATGATTCTAATAACACTTTAGTCAAAACTTTAAACACTAATACAAAAATATTTTTAGAATCAAATTCTAATTCAAAATTAATTGCTAAAGGAAATAGCATTGGATTAAAACCAGGAGATTATTCAGCTAAAGCTTTTATTAATTGGGATGAAAATAATAGTGTTTCTGAAACAAAATTCCGAATTGGAAGTTTAGATATTGCAATTAATAGCTTTACAAAAGAAATGGAACTTGATACAATTAATGAAGTAAGTATTAATATTGAAAGTTTGTGGAATGATTTATTAAAAGATGTTTACGCAATTATTTCTGTTGATGAAGAATCAATAAAAACTCCAACTGTTGATTTAGAACCTTGGCAAAAACAATTTTTAAAAGGATACTTGAATACTGAAGGTTTAACTTTAGGGGAGCATCCAATAACAATAACTGTGTTTTATGGTGAAGAAGAGATTACAACAAAAACAGGAACTATTAATATAATAGAACAAAAAGGAAAACTTATTCAAGAGGCTCCTGCTCCTGTTAAAAATGAATTGGCAGGTATTCAAATTATGATGTATATCTTAAGCGCAATGGTATTTGTATTAATTGCATTTAATGTTTTCTTGATGATGAAGAATAAAAAGAAAGATTAATCATGAAAAAAAAACAATTATTATTCTTATTAATTTTGATTTTCATTATTTCAATAAGTTTAACTTATTCATTCTTTTATATCTATAAAATTCAAGAAGTTAACACTATTGATGTAACAGTAGAATTTAAAAATAGTGATTCAATAAGTTTTATAACCGATACTGATGCTTTGAGATTTGGAAAAATATCTCTTCAGGGTGTTGCTACTAGAGAAATTAATTTAGCTAATAATAAAGATTATGATATGCTTGTAAAAATCAAAGATTATGGAGAAACAAAAGAATGGCTAACTTATTCTAATAATGATTTTTTATTAAAACCAAAACAAAATAAAAATATTAGTTTTACAATATTTGCGCCCAACGAGGAACAATATATAGGAAATCATACTGGTAAAGTGAAAATTTTCTTTTTACGACCATAATTAATCGTAATTTTTATATAGTTATATTCTAAAAACATATTGGTTATGAGAAATAAGCTAGTTTATTTTATTTGGGTGTGGGTCTTTATAATGCTCATTCAGAGTAGTTTGATGATCTATAAAGTTAGTACAATAGAACAAACCGCTGTAAGTGCTAAAGTTACTAATAGCGGAACTGTTGGTTTATGTATAAATTCAGCACCTGTGTTTAATAATTCTTGTAATTCTACCATTATTGAACACACCATTTATAATTGCGAAGTTAATGCAACAGATAAAAATAATAATCCTATTACTTTCACATCAGTATTTACAACCGAACCAGAACAATTCAATATTAGTTCAGATGGAACAATTTATTTTGCTGCAGAAGATGAAGGTAATCATTCAGTCATAATTACTATTGATGACAATACTGGTTGTTCGAATTCTCAAAATGCATTAACTTTTGATTTTGAAATAATTAATATTAATGATCCTCCGGAATTATTAGCTAATATTCCTGGGCAAAGTATACCTGATGGAGTTCAAGTAAGTGTATTCTATCTGGATAGTTATTTTAGAGACCCTGATGGGGAAGATTTAACTTATACTGTTTCTGGAAATTCAAATATCGATATTCAAATTTTTGAATCTACTAGCGAAGTTTTAATGTATTCAACTGTTTGTGATGCTCAAGAAAATGTTATTTTTACTGCAAAAGATCCAATAAATCAGACTGCTGATAGCAATTCAGTTCGTTTAAATGTTAGTTGTGCAACAGAAGCTACTAGTAGTAATCCGACAGGAACAAGTTCTCATACTGGATCAATAGCCGGCTCATATACTCCTTGTGATCCTGATTGGCAATGTGCAGATTGGACTAGGTGTACTGCTGAAGGAATACAAACAAAAACTTGTGAAGATTTAAATCATTGTGATCTGAATCATTACATTCATGTTCTTGAAAGAGATTGCATTTATGTTGCGCCTCCTCTTTGCGATGAAAATTGGGAGTGTACTATTTGGAGTCCTTGTCCTTATACAGGCATCCAAACAAGAACTTGTACTGATTTAAATGAATGCGGAACAATTCATTATCAACCAGAAGAAGAACAAGATTGTGAATATACTCCTACTTGTAGCGATGGACTTCAAAACCAAGGAGAAACTGGAACTGATTGCGGAGGTCCATGCCCTGCTTGTACTATAATTGAAATACCAGGAATTATAAAGGAAAGAAGCAATATTTTAACAAATATATTATTCTTAATTATAATCATAATTCTTTCTCTGTTAATTATTTACAAGTATTTCCATAAACAGATTAATTCTGGTATTGTAAAAATGGTTTGGATGATTACAGGTAAAAAAATTAAAAGATTCTTATTAAGTGAACCTGAAAAGAAAAATGTATTAGCTGAACTTTTGAAAGTTGAACAAGGATTAACAAATAATAATATAATTAAAAATAGAGAAGCTGTTGCTCATGTAGCAAGGGTATATTTTGCTTATGCTGTTGATTTGAAACCTGAATTTGTTAAAGAAGAACTTGCTAAAGGCATTAAACAAAAAAGAATTGATGAATTATATGAAAAAGTATTTGTTTCATTTTTTAATAAAGTTGAAAAATTTGAATTTGAAAAAACCAATATTTACAAAACAGACTTAGAAATGATGATTGAAGAATTAAGAGAGTTAGTTCATGAAACTTCTAAATTCAAAAAAGAAGATGTTGGTAAGGAAATTATTGAAAAACAAATTCCTACTAGTGCGTCTTCAGTTATTAAAATTAAATCCATTATGAGAAATATCTATATAACAATGTTATTTGAAGAAACTGAAACTGCTAAGAATAAATATTCTGAGATTCTAAAGATTTATGAAACTCTTTCTGAAAAGAAGAAGCAAGAAATATATGAAGATATTACAAGATTGTTTAATGAAATTACTTATTTCTTAAGTCTTAAAAAATAATTTCTCCTCAATAAATCACCAAAATAAGCAAAAATTCTAAATTTTTGGTATTCCAAAAAACAGCATATTAAATTAATAGTCTAATGTTTTTTGATAACAAAAAGATTTATATAGTTTAAAAATAAGTTATTTAACTAAGTTAACTTATATAACTTAGTTCCAATGACAAACATCAATATAGAAATACCTAATAGTTTACACAAACAAATTAAATTAAAAGCCGTTCTAAAAGAAATCACCATTAAAGATTATATAATTCAAACACTAGATAAATCTATAAAATGACTAATATAAATATCGAAATACCTGGAGACTTGCATAAAAAAATAAAACTTGCATCAGTCAAACAAGATACTACAATCAAACAATTAATAATTGAAACTTTAAAAGAAAAAATAACTAATGAAAAATAAAATAGAACTAGGAATATTTGTACTTTTAATCTCAATAATTTTAATTGGAGCAATAAGTTTTAACACTTCTGTTAGTATAAATAGTGGTGCTACTAACGCAATTACAACAGAGAATTTAGTTTGTTTATGGAATACAACCGCAGATATGACTGAAATGAATGTTACTTGGTTAAAAAACGGAATTCATTTTATGAATTTAACAGATATTAACAGTACAAATTCAACAATACCTTATCTCAATACTTCAAAAGGACAAACATGGATTTGTAATGTGACAATTACAAATGGAACTATATTAACTAGCAGTTCAGACAGCATAACAATAGAAAACGCAGCCCCAAACACCCCAACAGTTTATAATGCAAGTAATGGCGCAATAATCTTAAACGGAACTAATTTAACAGAAGATATTTCATACATCTTAATATTTAATTCAACAGACCCAGATAATGACATTCTAACTTACGTTTTAAGTTCTTCAATATGTACAGAATTAAATTCATCAGAATCGAGAATCAACTGTACACCAACAAGCAGCAATTTAGGCGCAGGTAATACCGCAGGTACTCATAGTGCACAATTTATTGCTTCAGACGGATCTAAATTATCAGGAAACATTGTGGAATTTGTTATTCAACCTTATAACGACGAACCATACTTCAGTCCTGTTTTGATTAATAAGACAGTTTATACTAATGCAACTCTCAATTATTCAATTACAGCATTAGATGAAGAAGGAGATTACCCTCTTAATTTTTCATTAGTTAGCACTCCTATTGGTTGTCTTAATATTACTCAAACTAGCAACACAACTGCAGAAATATTTTGCGACCCTTCAATAAATAATGTTGGTAATTGGACTGTAATTGTAAACATTAGTGATAATCCTGTTGATTTAAGTGAAAAAAGAACTGTTTTAAGCAATTTTACTTTACAAATATTAAGAGCGAATACTGCACCAGTAATTACTAATTGGACTTATACAAGTGGAACTCAAAATGAAAATTATATTATTACAGTTAATGCAACAGACATAGATAATAATAGTTTAACATTGACAACTAGCACGGGAAGTTGTTCTTTGGCAAATCCTTGGCCAGCAATAACTGTTATGAACTTAACAACGAACGGAACATCAACTTTTGGACAAGGAACAATAAATATTACTTTAAACAATAGTCATATAGTCTGCAACAATTTAACTTTAACAGTTACAGACGGATTACAAGGTTATGACTCAGAAACCATATTATTAAATCTTACAAACGTAAATGATCCGCCAACAATAATTAATACAAGTACCAATCTTAATTCACCATTAAATAATGTTAATATTAACAATCTTATAGCATATGAAAATGCTCCTTTTATCTATCAGATTAATGCAACAGATATGGATAATTTAACTTATGAAGGAGATAATATTACTTATTACTCCAACACTACTTTTATCAATAATAGTCTTAATATAAATTCAGGTTTGATTAGTTTCACACCTAATTCTACACTCGCAGGCAACAATTGGAGTATAATGATTTTTGTTAAAGATAGTCATAATAATATAACAAACAAAACTATGTCTCTTGAAATTCTTGGAAATAGTCCACCAACATTTAATGGAGCTCAGAATTTCACTCTATATTGCTCAGAATACGATGCTAATTATTATAATCAAAGTTGTTATTTTAATTTTAGCTTAAACACTAGCGATACAGACCCAGGAGACAACATCACATTTTATGACAACTCTAGCTTTTTTGTAATAAATGAAACTACAGGAATAATAAATTTCACACCTAATTGGACTCAAATTGGAAATTGGAGTGTGCAAATTAATATTACAGATGCCAGAGGCGCAAATAACCAAACAACTTTGTATTTAATCATAAACAATACAAATAACGGACCAACTATTCAACCTATTGAATTACCGACCCCACTAGTAACAGGACATCCAACAATCGCATATGTTGATGTAACAGATGACGATTTTAATAATGACAATAGCACAGAAAATATTACTTTTAATTATACCAATAACCTTGGAGGAACAAATATTAGTTTCATAAATCTTACAAGATTTAATAATAGTAGACAAATACTTTGGCTTGATTTAGATTCAGCTGAACCTGGAAATTATTCTATAAACATAACCGTGTTTGATACTTCAAACTTAACAGACGTAGAAACAGTAACTTTCTGGGTTTATAATCAAACAGCACCTCCAGATATTACACAAGTTATACCATTCGGAACACCAAAAAGCAATTTTACAAATTTCACTTGGACAAATAACGATTTTAGTAATTCAATAACCAATATTAATTTAACAGAAAATAATACTTATTTGTTTAATCATACTACAACTGATGATGAAGGTGCTGAAAACCTAAGTTTTTATTGGTTTTATGATGGAACAAAAATAACTAATAATACTTACTTAATAGAAAGCAACCACACACTAAATTATAGCTTTGATTTCTTTTCTTCAGGAAATCATAATATAACTTTAGTAGCATCTGATGAAAAACTAGAAAACACTAGCTTTACATGGAATATAACAACTGCAGATGTTAATCGACCTCCAATTTTATTTGCTAACTTTAGTGATTTAACAATAAACTCAACAACCCAAATTAACACTTTCCTATTTAGATGCGGTGATAATAGTGAAGGTTTTTATGATCCTGACGATGATAATAATAGCAATGAAGAAATTGATTGTAGTACAGAACTAAGCACTTTAACTTATAATTATAGTGGATGTGCCGGAATAGCAACAATAACATATATCACTTCAGATGATGGACACGGAGTTAACATTGTAGGACGAGAAGTTGATTCTTGTTATGTTAATTTTACCGCCACCGATGGTGATTTAACTGTTACTAGCAATAATATTTTAATAAATATTACTGATACAGCTGCTTCAAGACAAGTAGTTACTTACAGTACAGGTTCTTCACAAAGAGTTTTAACTCAAACAATTACAGTACCTGTTCCTGAAGAAGTTCAAAAACCAGTTCCTTTAGATGTTGTTCTTCCTGAACTAGTTACAATTTTAAATAATGATTCATTAAGTATTCCTGTCAAATTAAGAAATAATTGGAATACAAGTTTATTTGGAACTAGAATGAGTGCTCGTGTTAATGCTTCAGGTGTTGAAGTTAGTTTCACCAGAGATTATTTTTATGAAATTTTATCTGGAGAAACTGTTGAAACAACCATGACTGTTTCTAATTATCGTACAGGTGAAAATTTTGAACTATTAGTTTATGCCAATGTTTCTGAACCTGAATTTACAGACAATGCAATGATTCTAATTAATTCTTTAGAACAATCTTCAAAAGGACAAGAAGTTGAAACAAAAGTAACTTTCGCTCAAGATTTATTAAGTCAGAATCCTGAATGTCAAGAACTGAATGAATATCTTGACCAAGCAACTGTCAAATTCCGACAAGGAGAATATGGTGAAACTTTAAAAGCAGTTGATGCAGTTATTAATGGTTGTAAATATTTAATGAGTCAATCACAAAAATCAAAAGAAAGTCCTAAGAAATTCCAAGAAGTCGTATTCCAGTTAAAAGGAGAATATTTCTCATATGGATTAATTGGGCTAGGAGCAATATTAATAATAGTTCTTGGTACATTCATTTTTAGAAAAACAAAACCTAAAATTTAATTTAAAATACTAAATTTTTGGCATAAAAAAGAACTTCTTCATTATTATCAGAAATTTGAAGTTAAATCTTTATAAGCAAAATTAAGTTTTTCATAATAAACTTGTTTATCTTTAGATGAAAGAGTATTATAAAGATTTATAAGCTCATAATAATGATTTTTAGCTGTTTCTGCATCATCATTATCTAAACTATAATACATCTGTTCCATAACTGTTTTGAATTGAATTTCAAATTTATTTTTCCCTTCAATTACTGGAAGTTTTTCTTCAACAGACATCAACTCAACCGGCTCTTCTTCATCAACTAATTCTTTTTTTAATTCTTTTTTATTTTTTCTTAAGAAAATATTTTCAATAAATGCTCTGAACTTTTCAGAACGAGGTATTTCTCGTTTATGAATTACTATTAGTTCGTCAAGATATTTTTCAAATCGTTCTAAAAAACCACGTAATTCTTTATCCGAATAATCTTTTTTTATATACTCAAACGAGAATACTTCGTCAATTAAATCAAAAAAATCCTTTCTAATTCCTGCAGGAACATATACATTTTTCAATTCAGTAATTATTTCCTGATGAGTAAAATGATAATCAACACCAGTGTATTCTCTTAGAAAATCTTTCAACAAATAATATACATCATTATCTTTGATAACTCTTTTACTTAAAAAATATTTAATTTTTTTAGAAGTATCTTTTTTTAATAAGGCTTTGCCTGATTCCTCACCACTTTTTTCCTCTACCATCTAAGTAAATAATAACACGCTGGATATTTAAAAGCTTCGTTTTTCAAGATTAAATCATTTACTCTTCTCGAGTGGGTCAATAAAATATTTATAGGAGTAAGGTTATTATGCTTATTATGGAAAAAGAAGGTGTGGTTAATCAAGATAAAGAGTTTAATAAAAAGGTTCAAGAACTCCAAGATAAGATTCAAAAAATAAAGGATGAAGTTGCTAAGATCGTTATTGGACAGCACAAAGTTATTGATTCTATGATTGAATGTTTACTCGCTGACGGTCACGTATTAGTTGAAGGTATTCCTGGAATTGGAAAAACCTTGCTTGTTAGATGTTTAGCAATTATTACAGGAAGTCAGTTCTCTAGAATTCAATTCACACCAGACTTGTTACCAACAGACATTCTTGGTTTAACAACTTATGAAGAAGGTAAAGGGTTTTATACTGTAAAAGGACCTATTTTTGCTAACTTTGTGCTTGCAGATGAGATTAATAGAAGTCCTCCTAAAGTTCAGTCTTCATTATTAGAAGGAATGCAAGAGCGTCAAGTTACTATTGGTAAAGAAACTTTCATGTTACCCAGACCATTTCTAGTAATGGCAACACAAAACCCATTAGAACAATTAGGAACTTATAAACTTCCAGAAGCTCAAGTTGACAGGTTTTTATATAAAGTTATCATGACTTATCCAACACCAGAAGAAGAGATTAGAATTTTAAACACTAATATGACTTTACATAGTATAGAAGATTTCAATTTATTACCTGTTCTTACACCAAATGACATTATTAATGCTCAAAAATTTGTAAGAGAAATTTATCTGGACCCAAAAATTGAAAAATATTTAGTCAGAATTGTAGAAGCAACTAGACATCCTGAAAAATACGCTTTAGAACTTGGTAAATATATTGATTATGGTGGATCTCCAAGGTCTAGCATTGGAATATTCATTGCTGCAAAAGCTCATGCGCTTGTTAAAGGCCGAACATATGTTATGCCTCAAGATATTAAAGAAGTCGCTTATAACGTTCTTAGACATAGAATTCTAATCAATTTCGAAGGAGAAGCAGAAGAAATCAAATCAGAAGATATAATTGATGAGATATTAAAAAAAGTTCCTATACTTTAAAATTTAAAAAATGCCTATTAAAGAATTACAGCTAGATTTTGTTAGAAAAATCAAAGACCCTAAATTCCAAGTAAAGAGAAATCTGCTAAGTAGAACACTTGAAGGTGAACTTCAAACAATGTTTAAAGGAAGAGGTATGGAATTTACTGGATTTCGTGATTATGTTTATGGAGATGATGCTAGTCAGATAGATTGGCCTGCTTCTTTAAGGGCTAAATCGACACTAATTAGAGAATTTGAAGAATATCGAAACTTCGAAATCTTCATAATGCTAGATGTTAGTAACAGTATGCTTTTTTCTTCTACAAATAAATTGAAATGTGAATATGCAGCAGATATAGCTTTTTCATTAGTTGATTCTTTAGTAAATGTTGGTGATAAAATTGGTTTGGCATTATTTACCGATAAATTAGTTACTAGAAGAATTCCTAGAGCTGGACGAGAAAACTATTATTCTATGGTTCAAGATTTAACAAATCCAAATAATTATGGTGGAAATTTTGATTTAGGAAAAGCTTTAATGCAAGCACGTGCTTTATTAGGTGGAAAAAGTTTAGTTATTATTATTTCAGATTTTATGGGCTTACAAAAAAGTTGGTCTCATCAATTAAAAATGATGTCACCTAATTTTGAAATTCTTGGAATAATGGTTCGTGACCCAAGAGATAAAACTATTCCAACAGGAGCAGGACAATACGTTGTTGAAGATCCTTATTCAAATGAAAAATTATATATTGATGCAACTAAATATGCAAAAACCTATAGTGAAGCTGCTAAAAAAAACGAGTTAGAAATTGAACACACCTTTTTACAAATGAGATCCGGAATACTAAATTTATCTACTGATAAAGAATTCATTGATGATTTAATAGTTTTTTTTAAGAAGAGGGCAATTATTGCTGCAAAAGCAAAAACAGGTTAAAATGGCTGAAATTGTATTTAATAATCCTGAATATTTATGGTTATTACTTAGTATTCCATTGCTTATAATAAGTCATTTCTTTTTGTTGAGACATACTAGAAGTAAAGGAATGAGATTTGCAAATTTTCAAACTATGAAAAGAATTGATGGAAAAGACTTAATGACTAAAAATTATTTAGTTCTTGGATTAAGACTTAGTGTATTACTATGTGCAATATTAGCTATTTCTGGATCTGTTTATTGGTATGAAGGACTTAGTAATACTAATGATTTTATTATTGCAATGGATGTGAGTGCTTCTATGTCAACTCAAGATTTAGAACCTACAAGATTAGATTCTGCAAAGACTATTGCTAAAACTTTTGTTGATTCATTAAACACGGATTCTTATATTGGAATAGTTACTTTTTCTGGAGTTAGTTTTGTTGAATTAGCCCCTACTAAAAATAAATATTTAATTAAGAAAGCTCTTGATGAAATCGAAATTCAACATGCAGGTGGAACTGATATTCCTGGAGCAATTATTACTTCAACAAATCTAATGTTAAATTCACCAAAAGGAAAAACTATCATTTTAATTACTGATGGAAGCAGTACTGTTGGACGTTTTTTACAAGATTCAATTCAAGAAAGTATTAATTATGGTAAAAAGTTTCAAGTTATAATTCACACTATTGGAGTTGGTTCTGATTCAAACCCTATTGGTTATTTACCAGAGTATTATAATATTACAGGAGTCTATAATGAAGAAAACCTTATAAAGATAAGTAACTCTACTAATGGAATGTACTTTCAAGCTCTAAATAATGAAGAGCTAATAACTGCATATGATAAAATTTCCCAGAATGCAAATAAAGCCATGTTAAAAGTTGAATTGTCATATGGACTGATGATACTTGCTGTTTTATTATTATTCATTGAATGGGGTGCCATAAATACGAGGTTTAGAAAAATACCATGATACAAGATTTAATAATAAGCATAGTTGCAGCATTTGTCTTAACTCAATTTGGAAAAATATTAACTGAATTTGAAAAAATAAAGAAATTTGAATGGAGAATGCTATTACAAAATGGAGGTATGCCTTCTTCACATACTGCTTCAGTTATCGCATTAACTGTTGGAATATTTTTTGAAACTGGAATTTCAGAAATTTTCATGGTTTGTGTTGTATTGTCGATTATTGTAATGAATGATGCTGTTAAAGTTCGAAGACTTACTGGTGAAGAAGCACAAGTTATTAACAAATTAATGGAGATGGAAAATGTTCAACACAAAAAGCTTATTGAACGAGTTGGACATACTCCAGCACAAGTTTTCGTTGGATTCATACTTGGAGTTATAATTCCTTTAGTAGTTTATGCAATATAGAAAGGAAAAAGAAAAAAAAAATTAAGAAAGAATCATATCTTCAACAACAATTCTCTCTTTTAATATTTCCTCAGAATAAAAAATACTTGCTAATTCTTGAAGCTCTGCAATATTAAGTTCTGTTGACTTTGAAAAAGAAGGTAATTCCATTCCTTGAATTAAATCATTTTCATAACCAGTATATTTGGCCATAATTTCTATTGCTTCTTTTGGATTGGCTCTAATAAAATCAACAATTTTATCACTGGCTCTAATTAATTGTTCCATAACTAAAGGATTATCTTCTGCAAAGTCTGAAGAAACAATATTGGCTGCAAAAACATTTGTCAAATCATTCATAGGATCTTTGTAAATAATTTTCCCAATACCTTTATTCAAACTAAAACTACAAACCGGTTCAACAGTAAACAAAGAATCTACTTGACTTGATTCAAGAGCTGCTAATTGTAAATTTGGAGCTATTTGAATCAATTCAATATTTGAAATATTTAGATTAAATTGTTTTAATGAAGCTTTTATCCATAAAGGCGCAAAGGTTCCTGGTAAAGTTGCAGCCGATAAATCTTCAAGGTCTTTAATTGATTGGATTTTTGAATTTTCTTTTACAATCACACAAGTAAATAAAGAATCTTCTTCTAAATCAAGAGTTGAAAATATTTTTATTGAACCTGGTAATTTCTCTTCAACACTAAAAATAGTTTGAAGATTTGCTCCACCTAAAGATGAATCAAGATGACCTGAAACTATTGCTCCAACCATTTGATTAGTTGAGTCAAAAACTATTGGTTCAATAATTAATCCTTCATCTACAAAAAATCCTTTTTCAATACCTACAAATAAAGGAGCATAAGCCACGTGGTTTTTATATCCAATTTTTATAGTTCTTTCGTTGTTCAAATTAGCACTAAATAAAAAAAATGCTGCACCAATTACTAATACTGCCACTAATAACACATAAAGTGTGTTTGTTCTTATTTTGTTTTGTTTCATTTTATTACCTCCATAAATTTTCAATTTTTGAGGTCCAAAAATCTTTTTGATTTTTGTTTACCTCCAATGAAATATTTTTTTCTCAATTAAATTAAACACTAAATTAAGCAGTAAACCTATTAATCCAAGCAGAATTATCAAAGCAAACATCATATCTGTTTCAAACTGGAATTGACTAAGTATTAACAAATTACCAAGACCAAAACTTGTTCCTATTATCATCTCAGTAACTAATACCACAATAATTGTTAATGAAAGAGCAACTTTTAGACTAGTAAAAATATAAGGACTTACTTCAGGAATAATAATTTTAGTAAATAATTTATATTTTGATAAATTGTATAATTTACCCAAATTTTTTCTTAACTTGTTTGAATAAATTACACCATATTTTGTCTCAATAATTATAATTGGAATTGCAATTACTAAGGAAACCATTAATCTTGATAATTCTCCAACTCCAAAAAATAAAATAAATAATGGAAAAAAAGCAATTCCTGGAATAGATCTTATAAAATCAACAATTCCTTTTGTTAAATCATCCAGTAATTTATAATAACCAACTATAAGACCAATAATAATTCCTATAACTGCTGAAATGGAAAATGAAATTATTATTCTTATGAATGTATTCACAAAAGATTGAATAAAATTAACTTTTGTAAACATAAAAATAAATTTTTTAAAAACTTGTAAAGGCGAAGGTAATATTAAAGGATTATAAATTTTTAAAAGATAAATTATAATCCATATACTTAACACAATTATAAATCCAAAAATTAATAATGTGGTTTTTTTAGTTGAAGAATTCATTTAAAATCGCCTTTTTTATTTTTAAGAAGTCTGATGAATTAGGATTTCTTGATCTTGATAAATTAATCTCTATTACTTTTTTTATTGATGCTGGTTTTTGAGATAAAACAATTATTTTATCTGCAAGAGAAATAGCTTCTTCAACCGAGTGTGAAACCATTATCATTGTTGGTTTATATGATTGCCATAGTTTGAGAATCATTTTTTGAATTCTTCTAGACATTTCAAAATCTAAAGATTTAAACGGTTCATCTAAAAGAATAATATCTGATTTATTCATTAAAGATCTTGCAACTAACAAGATTTGAGCCATTCCTCCTGAAAGTTGATAAGGATAATTAGATTTATAATCATTCAATTGAGTTATTTCTAAGAGTTCTGATAATAAACTTAAATCAGCTTGTTCTTTTTTTAATGGAAAAATTAAATTAGCATTTATATCAAGCCACGGGAGAATCATTTCATTTGGGTCTTGACTCACATAACTAATATTCGAACTTTGCATTCTAATAAGCCCTTCATGTGAAATTAATCCTCCAATTGATTTTAGTAAAGTTGTTTTTCCACAACCATTCGGACCAAGAATACAAACAAACTCTCCTTTTTTAAAATCAAGATTCAAATCTAAAAATAAATTATTATTTGAATAAGATTTATTATAGTTTTTAATAGAAATTGAAGGTTTTTCAATCATTTTTAAATTTCAATATAAAGATGATTTGTTCTTTTTTTTACAAGTATCATTATTTATTCAACCTCTTTTAAGTTTTAACTACTATTCAGTACTTACGTTATTTAAATATTTGTTGTAATAATCAATTACAACAATAAACTATTTAAACTCGAAAAACAAACAAACTAACATGGATCCGAAATTAGCACTTCAAGAAGCAGATTTAACAGGAAATGAAGCAAAAATATATTTAGCACTTCTAGAACTAGGTTCTGCGCTCGCAGGAGAAATCACAAAAAAATCAGGAATAAATAGAACCAATGTTTATGATGCGCTCGATAGGTTAATCGAAAAAGGAATAGTTTCATATGTAATAACTGCAAACAGAAAATATTTCGAAGCAACAAATCCAGAACGAATTATAAGCTATTTAGAAGAAAAAGAAAATGCAATAAAAGAACAAAAGAAATTAATAAATCAAATCATGCCAGAATTAAAAATCAAAAGACAATTAAGTAAAGAGCCTCAAGAAGCAACCATATACAAAGGCAAAAAAGGAATTAAATCATTGGCAGAAGATGTTATTAGAACAAAACAAAATCTTCAAGTGTATGGTGCAGAAGGAGAATTCATGAAATTAATGGGTCCTTACGGACAACTATGGCAAAAAAAAAGAATTAAAGAAAATATAACCTTGAAAATAATCTATAATGAAAAAAGAAGAAAATTAAGATCAAAATCACATTATTCAAAATATAAAAGAAGATTTAATTCAACAATAGAAGATACTCCTGCAACGACATGGATTTATGGAAACAAAACAGCCATAATTGTATGGTCAGAACAACCAATTGCAACAGTCATTAGAAGTAAGGATGTTGCATATTCATATAAACAATTTTTTGATATAATTTGGGCCAACTCAAAAGAATAAAGATAATCTTTTTAAATGACTTCTTTTTTTCTCTTGTTATGCCTCCGTAGCATAGTAGCTATTGCGTCAGACTTGTAATCTGAAGGTCGCGAGTGCAACTCTCGCTGGAGGCTTATTTTCTTTTTAACAATATTTATATATCATCTATTCACTTTTCTAATCATGGATTTTACAGCTTTCATCAACACAGAAACATTCTCTTTTGTAATTATACCGCTGTTAATCTTTTTTGCAAGAATTTTAGATGTTAGTATTGGAACTATTAGAGTTGTCTTTATATCAAGAGGTATGAGACGAGTTGCTCCATTCTTAGGCTTCTTTGAAGTCCTTATTTGGTTAGTTGTTGTAAAACAAGTAATGACTGGTGTTACTAATTTTGTTGGTTATATTGCTTATGCGGGCGGATTTGCAACTGGAACATATATTGGTATGCGAATTGAGGAAAAACTTGCTAAAGGTAAAGCAATTCTCAGAGTTGTTACTAGAAAAGAATCCGTTGAAGTTATTGAAAACTTAAAAGAAAATGATTTTAAAATTACTACCATGGATGCTGAAGGTCAAGAAGGACCAGTTAAAATCATATTCATGGTTTTAGAACGACACAACATTCAAAAAGCACTTGATATAATTAAAAAAACCAATCCTCGAGCTTTTTATTCTGTTGAAGATGTTCGTTCTGCACGAGAAGAACATTACCCAAGCATCCACCACAGGTCTAAAAGTAGATTGTTTTTCTTTCATCGTAAAGGCAAATAAATATATTATTAATATCTTAAAAACTTTATTAAAAAACAAAACACTTTAATAATAATTTAAATTAAAAATTCTGTGTTACAATTAATTAAAAAAAACAAATACTCAGTAATGTTTTGTTTATTATTAGTCATCGCTTTTTTTTTAAGAATTTATAAAATATCAACTTTTAGTTTATGGACTGATGAATTTCATACTTTAATGTACATATCTAATTTTTCTTTTGAACAATTAAATATCACTGGACAAACACATCCGCCACTTTATTTCTTTTTACTTAATAGTTGGACTTATATTTTTGGAATTTCTTCGTTTGCTTTAAGATTTCCTTCAGTTATTTTTTCTATATTAGGACTAACTTATTTGTACAAATTTACTAAAAACCTTTGGAATTCAAAAACTGGTTTAATCGTTGTTTGCTTAACTACTTTTTCTAATTATTTAATTAATTATGCTCAAGAAGTTAAAATGTATTCAATGCTTTGGTCATTATGTTTAATGAGTTTGTATTATTTTTATAAATTAATTAAAGACGGTCATTCTGCTTATTGGAAATATATTTTATTTACAACTTTAGCTCTATACACCCATTTCTTTGCATTAATAATTATTGTTTCACAAGGGTTATTTGTTTTAATTTTTAAAATTAAATCTTTTTCCAAAATAAAAAAATGGTTGAAAATATATATTACTATAATGATTTTTAGTTTTGGTGCTTTATTAAAAATTTTCTTAGCAACATTATTTTCTCGAGAAATGATTAGTTATATTCCTAATTTTAATTTAAATGCAATTATAAAGACAATTATTTTATTTAGTGGAAATTATATTAGATTAGAACCTGTTACTTTAAATTTAATTTCATACATTTTTTTATTTCTAATGGTAATAGGATTAACATCTTTCAAATCTCTAAAAAAACAAATATTTGATAAAAATAGCTTGTTTGTATTCTATTTTCTTATTATTCCTTTCATAATTTCAATTTTAATATCAATAGTTATTAGTAATTATTACTCTTTTGTCACAATCAGATATGTGGGATTTATGATTTTTCCTTTTTTAATGTTAGTTGGAAAAGGAATTAGTAAAATTAAATATAATTGGTTAATTACAATCATTATTTGTTTATTTTTATTTATTAATTCCTTAATTCCTTACTATTCTAATGAACTTAAAATAAATGGTGAAGATTGGAAACAAGCAATTTTAGAATTAAAATATCATCAGCAAGAAGAACCAATTTTCATATTTGATTCAACTGTTCAAACAACTATTAAATATTATGCTCCAGAAATTTATAAAAACACCTTTCTATTTAAAGAGTATAATAATTTGAATCAAAAACCAAATTCATTTTGGATAATTGCCAGACAAGTAGATAAATATTCTTATAAAGCAACTGAACCTATTTTTTCCCAATTAACAGAAGAATTTGAATTTAGAAAAATAGGTGTTATTGCTACAAAATATAAAAGTTAATTATAAAAAATATATTACCTCATTTTAAATAT
>ERZ889078.338-NODE-338-length-42257-cov-17.770580_pt1 | contig 42257 bp, 38 predicted proteins | sample MGYA00521266_ERZ889078 | MGnify/ENA primary metagenome ERZ889078 (study PRJEB32303, sample SAMEA104408618) | aquatic metagenome | biome: Brackish water; feature: Pelagic; material: water | place: Baltic Sea | collected 2014-06-16T06:34:00 | depth 76,534 m ... | reverse complement strand
GAATGGATATTTCAATAGCATATAATCCTGTTAATAAGTGTATTTATGTAAATCCTTTTACTTATAAAAAAACTAATGCTTGGTTAACTAAATGGATACATACTGAATTACATGGCGGTTTGGTTTGGTTTGAACAAGCTTTAATTCATGAATTATTACACAAATATCAAAGAGAAATAGGATTTGATGAAAAAATCATCTCACAAAGATCAGAGCATATTTCAAATTTAATTGAAAAATTAAAAGTTTCTCAACATTTAGCAAACTTTCGTGAGTTTATTGAAATGGTTTTTTTATTAATTAAGTTTGAAGGCCCTGCATATCTTTTATCAAAGAATTTTGTAGTGGATCGTACTTTCATAAAAAGTCAAGCTAAATCTAAAGCTCAACAGTTATATGAAAACTTATCTCTTTATTTAAAAGAAAAAAAAGAAATTATTATATCTGAATTAGACATATGTACAGGATATATAGGTATGGAAGTGTTTACAGTTATTTCTCGTTTTATAAACATTAAAGATCCCATAAAACTTTCTGATTTAAAATTCATTGAATATATCGAGTTATATGAACGAGCATGCGATAGTATGGATATTGAACCAATTATATCTTATTCTTCCAAAAAAGGAATTTTAGATTATTCTGTTTTAACAAATATGTTTAATGAAGAAGTTAGATTTGAAACAACAATAGAATCAAAATTATAATTTCTTTATTAGTAGAACTTTAACAAAATTAAATGTTGTACTTGTTTTTCCCAGTTTTTTATTAAAAAACTGCGGGGGAAGGGGTTCGAACCCTCGTAAGCACTAAGCTACTGGATTGCTCAAATCATCGGCTTTCGCCTCATCATTCAAGAATATTTCTTGAGTCCAGCCCGTTTGACCACTCCGGCACCCCCGCAACTGGTAAAAATTTAGAAATAGAAATGTTTTATAAAATTAACTCAAACGATTAAGTTTTTCTTCAATGCTACTAAGTGCAGATTCAAGTCGGGTAGCTTCAGAAGGTTTAACAACTTTTTTCTTAGGTGCAACTTTTTCTTTTACATTTTTGTTCTTAGTAGTTTTTTTCCCTTTTTTCTTTTTAGGTTTATCTTTTTCAAGTTCAGTCATTATTTCATATGGAAGAAGATCTCTTAATTTATCAACAAGAAGTTTTATTTCTTTAACATCTGTTTTCAAATTATTCATAGCAGAAAGTTTTTTTTCTCTGATTGCAAGAATTTTTTGATAACTTTTAAGATTTTGAATTATACTTTTAGATCCTTCTAATAGATTCTTTCTTACTTCATTTGGTTCAGTAACTCTAACAAAAAATCCTTTTTTAACCATTTTTATTTATTCACGTTTGATAATATGCTTTCCATACTTGAAATTTTCCCTGAAACATCTTCTAAATTTTTAGTCCATGCTTCAAGTTCAGCATCTTCTTGTTTCTTTAGTTCATTAACTTCAGAAATTGTTTCTTTAGCTTTAGTGATTTTGTTTTTTACTACATCTACTATGCTAAGTATTTCATTATATTCATTGATTTTTACGAAAATTTGATTTTTTTGGACCATTTAATTTCACCTCTGCACTATTTTTCAAAAAGCAAATTATCTATTTGCATTAATTTTTCTTGAGCAACATCTAAGCTATCATGAAATGTTTTATAAAGTTGAATTCTGCTTTTGTTACCATCTTCATTTTCTGTAAATTCTTCTAAAGAATCTGTTAATTTTTTCTCTGTAGATTCAATAATTTCAAATAATTGTTTACATCCTTCTCCTGACATAAAAAATTCTTCACCAGTTTCAGCTTTATTTGTAGTGAATATTGGTTCGATTTTAGGAGCGGAGTTCTTTTCTTTTACAATAGGTTTAATTTCATCTGAAAGTTTTTCCCCAGGCACGTCAGAAATTTCAGTTGTTTTTTCAAGTTCATAAGGAAGTTTAAAATCATCAATTTCTTCAGTTTCAATGGTAGGTAGTTCTGGAATGTCTTCAATTGGAATTTCTTTTGTTTCTGGTAATTTAATTTCTTCAATAGGAGCAGAACTTTCTTCTTCTAATTTTAGTTCTTCTTCATCAAAATCAGGAAGGGAGAAAGTATCTTCATCTTGTTTAGGTTCTAAATTATCTGTTTCAGGAGGAGCTTTTGGTGTAGCTTCTGGTTCTTTTGCTTCATCAGAAACTTCAGTTCTTTGTGCATCAGAAGATCCTAATCCAGCCATTTCTTCTTTTGGTTCATCTATTGATGGAGCAGATAATCCTTCTTCAGGTTTAGGCGGTAATGGAATATCATTAATAGGAGGTAAATCTCCTTTTAAATTAGGCATTAATTCATCCATAGAAGGAGGAGTATTATTATCTATAGGAACAATTGTAGACTCTTGCCTCTTCTTTTTAAGAAAATCAAACATACCCTCAACACCTCTTTTTTTAAACTAAAATAAATTAATTACTCTTAGATATATAAATCTTTCTTTTTTTTCAAGAGGATGAATAAGAGTTTTTTTGTCGAAAATATTCCATTTATAACATGATTTTCACGGATTTTTTTAAATAAGCTTTATTAATTCTCTTTTAGAAATTAATTTTATGAAAAAAACACTTTTTTTCCTTATTTTATTTTTATTTTATAATGTTAGTTTTACTTCTTCAGAAAATATGAGTTTTTTCTTAAATATAAGTTTGAATATTTCAAACTTGAATAATATTTCTGAAGAAAAAATTAATTATTGCAATGTTTCAATTAATATTTCAACAAATCAGACATTATATAATAATAGAGACCAAATTAAAATTCAAAACGTTTTAAGTAATGATTCTTTTAATTATGAAATTGAATATTGGGTTGAAGATCTCTTTGGAAGAGAAGTAAAAAGAAAAATAATAACTTCTAATCAAAATAAAAAATCTTACACTCCAAAAATTGAAGACGAAGATAGAGTATTATTTGTAAAAAATAAACTTACTTTAATAAATTGTACAAATTTAAACAACCAAACTTCTTCTGAAAAAATTATTTTAATAAAAAATAAAATTTTAGAAGAACAAGCTTGTGAATCTAAAGAATCAAGTTCTTCAACTGTTTGTAATCCAGAAATCATAATTAAAGAAGTAAAAATTAACGAATACAAACCTATAATTAATTCTTTTTATACAAGAGCTAAAAAGTTTAATGAAGAAATTAAACTTTATGCTAATATAAAAGGAGAAGGAGAGCATACTTTAATTTTATATTCTTTTCAAAGTTTTTTTGAACAAAATATTTCTTTAAATGGAACAAAATCTTTTTCTTTTAATATATCTGCAATTCAAGGTTTAAATATTTATTATTTAGAAGTGTATTATGAAGGTGAATTATTAACATTTGAAAAGTTAGAAGTTAATTTTGAATCTGAAAAAAAAATTATTAATCAAACTATCCCTAAACAAATATTTATTGGAGAAGAAAAATTAGCTCAACAAAACTATACTTCAAAAATTACAGGAAACACAATATACGAGTCTGATGAAGTAAAGAATAAGAGTCACGCAATTTATTTTTTGTTTATTCCGTTTATAATTTTATTAGTTATTTTAATTATTAAAAAAAGATTTTAATAACTATAGTATCGATAAATTTATAAAAACAAATTTTATATCAAGAATAGGTGTTTTTATGAAAGAAAGAGAGATAAAAGAAAAACTTCAACAAGGTTATATTAGAACAAATATTATTTTTGAAATAATTGGAAATCCAAAAGAGTATGTTGAGAATGCTTTAAATGAATATATGGCGAATCTGAAAAAAGAAGAAGATATTATTGTTATTCATGAAGAATTTGAAAAAGTCGAGAAACAAGAAAATTATTGGAGTGGGTTTGCAGAAGTTGAACTGCTTGCTAAAGGTTTGGAAAAATTTACTTGGATATGTTTTAATTATATGCCTGCGTCTGTTGAAATACTAGAACCTGAAATGCTTTCTTTTGAACAAAATAGTTTAACTAATTGGATTAATGATATGTTAGCAAAACTTCACGAGGTCAGTATTGTTGCTCAACAAGTTGGTTCTCAAAATAAACTCATGTTACAAAGTATTAATGCATTAATAAGAAATTCAATTCTTACTTGTTTAGATGCAGGGTTTAACACTCAGAAAGATATTGCTGCTAAAGTAGGCGTCGATGTTAAAGATTTAGACCCTGTTCTTGAAGCTATGATTCAAGAGAAAAAAATTAACAAAGATAAGAACAAATATTCTAGAGTAAAATGACTGATGTGAAAAACCAAATAGAAGCATTGCTATTTTCTAGTGGAAGATCTATGGCTGAAGCAGATATAGCCCTTATTATTAATGTTGATAAAAAAGAAGTTAAAAAAGGTTTACAAAAGTTAAAAGAAGATTATGAAAATAAAGATGCTTCTTTAATGCTTGTTCAAGAAGGTGGTTCTTGGAAGCTTAGTGTTAAAGAAAAATATATTACTATGGTTACAAAAATAGTTTCTGACACTGAGTTGTCAATGACTGTTTTAGAAACTTTATCTGTTATTGCTTGGAAAGCTCCAGTATTACAGTCAGAAGTTATTAGAATTCGAACAAATAAAGCTTATGAACATATTAAAGAATTGTTAGATTTAGATTTTTTAACTAAAGAGAAAACTGGTAGAAGTTATAAAATTAGATTAACTGAGAAATTCTTTAAGTATTTTGATGTTCCTGGAACTAAAGGAATTAAAGAAGCATTTTCTGATGTAAAGATTCCTGAGAAGAAGAATTCTGAAAAACTTGGCGATTTAGATGTTGTTGATGTTGAAAATAAAGAATCTGTTTTTGTTGAAGGCGAAACATCCGAGTTTAATGAAGAAACAGTTGTTCAATTAGAAAAACCAGAAGAAAAAGTAATTGACACTGATTTTTTAGATAAAATTAACAAACAAATTGATGATATTGCTTCAAAGAATGATGAATTAGATCAAGATGAACTTTTCAAAAGAAGTGAAGACTCTGAATCTGTAGAAGGTGAAGAAAATGAATCTGACGATGAAGAGACTTATAATTCTGAAAACTCTAAACAAGAAGATTCAAGTGAAGAAGTAGAATTAAATGAAGAAGAGTCTGCTGAACCAGACAGTGAAGTAAGTGATGAAGAAGTTGAGAATATAAAAGTTGAAGCAGATGAATCTGAAGAGCAAAACGAATCTGTTGACGAAGAAAACTCTAATAAAGAACATGCTGATGAAGAATCAGACGAAGATGAAAATTCTGAATCCGATGAAGAAAATAATAAAGAGTTCTAAAAATGCTATTAGTTCAATGTCCAAAATGTAAGAAATCCATGAAGACTGCGCCAAGAACTGATATAACAAAAGCTGTTAAAAGATGTGTTTATTGCGGAAGAAGTTTCAAAATACATTCTGGGCTTCTAAAAAGTCAGATTTTGAAGAAAATTTAAGTGTTTTTTTAGCCTAAAAATCGCAATACTTATAAAGGGGTTAACATTTATGTTTATAGAGGGTAAATTCTCAATTTTCATAAAAAAAAATGGCTAATAATAACGAAGAAAAACCAGAGGAACGAATCATACCTCAAGTAATTGAAGATGAGATGAAATCTGCGTATCTTGATTACGCTATGTCAGTCATTGTAGGAAGAGCTTTACCTGATGCTAGAGATGGACTAAAACCTGTTCATCGAAGAATTCTATTCGCTATGAATGATATGGGTATGAAATTTAACAGCCCATATAAAAAATGTGCTCGAATTGTAGGGGAAGTACTTGGTAAGTATCATCCACATGGTGACTCTGCAGTTTATGATTCTCTTGTAAGAATGGCACAGCCATTCTCGTTAAGATACATGCTAATAAACGGTCAAGGTAACTTTGGTAGTATTGATGGTGATAATGCAGCTGCTATGCGTTATACAGAAGCTAAAATGGCTAAAATAGCTGATGAAATGCTTCAAGATATAGACAAAGAAACTGTTAAATTTACTGAAAACTTTGATGGTTCATTAAAAGAACCGTCAGTTCTACCTTCAAAACTTCCAAATCTTCTAATAAATGGAAGTTCTGGAATAGCTGTTGGTATGGCAACTAATATTCCACCACACAATTTATCTGAAATTTCTAAAGGAGTTATTGAACTAATTAATAATCCAGATATTACAGTTATGGAATTAATGAATATCATTAAAGGACCTGATTTTCCTACTGGCGGTCAAGTCGCTGGAAAACAAGGAATAATTGATGCTTATTCAACTGGTAGAGGGAAAATTATTGTTAAAGGAATAATTATGGAAGAAGAAAAGAATAATAGAATTTCTTTGATTATTTCTGAAATACCTTACATGGTTAATAAGTCAATGTTAGTTGAAGAAATTGCTAATGCAGTTCATGATAAAAAGATTGAAGGAGTTTCTGATTTAAGAGATGAAAGTGATCGAAATGGAATTAGAGTTGTTGTTGAATTAAAGAAAAATGCTAATGTTGAAGTTACTAAAAATCAACTTTTTAAATTTACAAGATTACAAGTAACTTTTGGAACTATTATGATTGCTTTAGTTAATAATGAGCCTAAGCTTTTATCTTTAAAAGAAATATTAAATCATTATTTACAGCATAGAAAATCAATTATTAAAAAAAGAACACAATTTGACTTGAAAAAAGCAGAAGCTAGAGCTCATATTTTAGAAGGTTTAACTATTGCTTTAAATAAAATTGATGCTGTTATTAAAACAATTAAATCTTCTACGTCTGTTGATAATGCTAAAAAAGATTTAATATCACAATTTAAGCTTACAACTATTCAAGCAGCTGCTATTCTTGATATGAAACTTCAAAAACTTGCTAAACTTGAGCAAGATAAGATTATTACAGAATACAAAAGCTTGATGGAGTTAATTAAAGAATTAAAAGATATTTTAGATAGCAAACAAAGAATTTTAGATATAATTAAATCTGAATTAGAACATTTAATTGATAAATTTGGTGATGAAAGAAGAACTCAAATTTCTGAAGATTATGGAGATTTAGATATTGAAGATTTAATTGTTCAAGAAGATGTTGTAGTTACAGTAACTCATGCTGGTTATGTAAAGAGAATGCCTATTGAAACTTATAAAGTTCAAAAAAGAGGCGGTAAAGGAGTTATTGGAACTGATATGAAAGAAGAAGATTTTGTAGAACATTTGTTTATTGCAAATACTCATTCACACCTGCTTGTATTTACAGATAAAGGTAAAATTCATTGGTTAAAAGTTTACAGACTTCCAGAAGCAGATAGATATGCTAAAGGAAAACCAATAATTAATTTTTTAGAAGTTGAACAAGATGAAAAAGTTAAGGCAGTTATTCCAGTAGCAGAATTTAGTGAAAAAATCCATTTACTTTTAGCTACAAAAAATGGAATTGTAAAGAAAACTAATTTAATGGCTTATTCAAAACCTCGAAGAGGAGGAATAATCGCTTTGAATTTAGATGAAGATGATTCTTTAGTTTCTGTTAAATTAACTGATGGAAATCAGAATATTTTATTAGCAACTAAGAAAGGTTATGCAGTTAAATTTGATGAAAAAGATGCAAGGCCTATTGGAAGAGTTAGTAGAGGAGTTAAAGGTGTTAGTCTTCGAAAAGAAAAAGGTGATGGATTAGTTGATATGATCATTGCAGAAGATGATAAACAACTTTTAACAATTACAGTTAATGGATTTGGAAAGAAAACAAACATTTCTGATTATAGACTTATCAAAAGAGGCGGTAAAGGAGTTATTAACATTAAATGTAGCGAGAGAAATGGTGATGTTGTAGCTGTTAAGTCAGTCGGTGAAGGAGATGAATTAATGTTTATTAGTAAGAATGGTATTGTTATAAGAGTTCCTTCTGAAGGCATTTCAACTATTGGTAGAAATACTCAAGGAGTAAGACTTATGAGAATGAAAGATGATGATAGAGTTGTTTCTGCAGCAAAAATAATTGCAAGCGAAGAAGATAGCGAACCTACCGAATCTGAAGAAGTAAAACAAGAGTAATTCTGAGAAAATTTAAATATTAGATTCTAAAATAAGTTATTTATGGAAACATTAAAACAAAGATTTTTTTGGTTGTTATAAATAATTGGAGCTAAATTATGAAAATTACTAAAGATAGACTTCTTGCAAAAGGATGGTCTGATGATGAAATTGATAAGACTATTGAAATATTACAAAAAAAGAAGCAAGAATTACATCCTATTTCAAATTTCTTAGATAAAACAGTTTATTGGTTGGTGTTGTTTATTAGTATAATTGGAAACATCGTTTTTTCATTAGTCTTAATACCTTTAATAATAACTATGAATAATATTTCTCTTTATTTTATTGTTCTTATATTATCAATTTCTTTTGGAGTTTTAATGAGTATTATAATTAAAGATATTGAAAATTTACAAACAAAACATCATATAGGGTTGTTAGCAATTATTCCGATTGTTGGAATAATTAATTTTTTTATAGTTGTGAAAGCAGCTAATAATATCGTAACAAATTTAAATGAATTAGTTTCAATCAGTGTATTGCACCATTATATTCATCCAATATTATTGGGTGTTGTTTACATAATTGGTTTTTTAATACCATATTTTTATTTAGTACATGAAGAAAAATGGACCAAGAGATGACATTAAAGGAATGGACTATTTGTTTTATTAAAAACAAGGATTTAATATTTCGAAAACTTGTTGATTATGAAGAAAAAGAAAATTCTATTTTATTTCATTTTAAAGATAAAGATCATAATTATTTTATTGAAGAAGAATTAAATACTTTTTCTTTAGAATTAGTTAAACTATCTGGTTTAAAAACTATTGTTTGTTTAGCAACAAAATCTAATTTAAAATTTTTTATGAGTAATTGGAATAAATTCAAAGTTGTTGAAGAGTTAAGTTTTATTTTTGCAAATCCTGTTTCAAATACAAAATGGTTAATTAATCCTTTTGTTCATAATAAAATTTGTGACGAAGATTCTCTTAAAACAGGATTAGAAAGCATGTTTTCTAATGCTTTTTCTTTATAGAAAACTTCTTAAACACCTTTTCGTTCTATTTTTTTATGGAAAATAAAATTAGCACAGGATCTGCCATAATGGATTGGCTTCTTGAGGGTGGATATGAAAAAGATGTTATTACAACAATTTATGGTCCTGCTGGAAGTGGAAAATCAAATATGTGTTTGTTATGTGTTGCTAATTCGGTAAAGAATAAAAAAACAATTTATATTGATACAGAAGGTTCATTTTCTATTACTAGGTTTAAACAATTAACTGATGATTATGAAGAAATATTAAAACGAGTTATATTTTTGAAACCGACCAATTTTGAAGAACAAAAGAATTGTTTTGAACAACTTAAAGACATAGTTGATGATAAAGTGGGTTTAATAATTTTTGATAGTGTAGCAATGCTTTATCGTTTAGAAATTGGTAAAAGTAAGGACGTTTACAATGTTAACCGTGAATTAGGTTTACAATTATCTTATTTAACTGAAATCGCCAGAAAAAAAAATATTCCAATTGTTATAACTAATCAAGTTTATTCTGATTTTGATAATAAAGATAAAGTTCATTTAGTTGGTGGGGATATTCTTCGTTATCAAAGTAAATGTTTAATTGAATTGCAAAGGGTTGAGAATTATAGGCGTGCAGTTTTAAGAAAACATAGAAGTTTACCTGATGGAAAACAAGTTTTTTTTAGAATAATTGATTCTGGAATTATAGAAGTGGAAATGCAAAATATAGAAGATAATGACATGTCAAATAATAAAAATTTAAGCGAAAGAAAAATAAAAAATCACAAAGAAAACTAATCCTCTGTGAAATCTTCTAAAGAATATTTTAACTTTTCATCTTTCTTAATCAATTTTTTATTTTCTAAATATTTTTTTGTTATCAAGTAAAATAACAATCCAATACTTTTTTTACCTTTATTATTACAAGGAATGATTAAGTCAATATTGTTTGCTTGGTTGTTTGTATCACATAATGCAACAACAGGTAAACCCATTTTTAAAGCATCACTGACAACATTTTTATCAGGCCACGGATCAATTACTACAACTACTTTAACTTCGATGAAGTTGTCTAAATCAGGGTTTGTTAAGATTCCTGGAGGGTATCTTCCTGCAACAAATCTAATTCCTGTTAATTCACCCATTAATTCTAATGGTTTCCAACCGTTTTCTCTTCTAGAAACAACTAATATGTCTTTTGGTTCATAATTTGATAAGAAATCAGACATCATTCTTATTCTTTCATCAATTTGATGTATATTTAAAACAGATAATCCGTCAGGTCTAGTTTTATAGATAAAATTAGCCATGTGTTTTGTTTTAAACTTTGTTCCTATATGAATACCTGCTTTTAAGTATTCTTCATTTGCAATTAATAATTCTTTTTCACTCATTATTTTTCACCTTGTGTTTGCAAAAGTTATATTAGAATAACTTCCACCATTTTTTTTACCTCAGGTAGCAATGCTTCCAAGTATTTTATGGATGCGTCGGTAATATTTAAATAGAAAAATTATTGATTTATAAATCTTACTATAAAAGTCGTATTTTTTATAGAACGAGAAGATTGAAAGTTTTGTGTCTCAAAATAATTTTATGATTTTGAAGAGTTCAAAAAATAAATTTTTTTGTAACTTACTGAAATTTTGGGAAAGAAAATATAATAACCTTATAAAAATAATATAAAAAAAATTTAATTTAGGTTTTCCTTTTCTAGAAATCCTCTGAAGCTAATGATTCGTCATATTCGACTTCAGGTTCTTTTGGTTTTTCTGGTTTAGATTCTTCTTTCGATTTCTCAATTTTACCAGTTACTTCTGCAAATCCTACTTTTGCTAGAACTTTTGTAATTCTTATTCTTACTTCATCTCCAGCTTTTGTTGATGCTATAAAAAGAACAAATCCTTTAACTCTTGCTATTCCATCGCCTTTTTCACCAACAGCTTCTATCTTTACATCGTACTCTTCACCCTCTCTAACTGGGGCAACTCCACCAAATCTATTCTCGTTCATAATATGTTTCACCTACCTATATTTTTCCTTCTGTGAAGGATTTGATTTTATGTTTGTTTAGAAGTATTTAAAGTTTCTTAAAAACTAAAGTTTTTTTAAACTTTATTAAAGAATTTATAAAAAAACAAAAAATTAAGAGATTTAAACATCTCTTAGTCCTTCATCAACAATCATAAATATTGCTTCTCCGTCAGGAAGGTTTGGTGCATCAACTAATTTTGCAACTCTAGTTCCTTTCTTTCCTCTTCGAAGGTAAAGTCTGAAAGTACTATTATGTGCAACTACATGTCCACCTATTGCTTCTGTAGGGTCACCAAAGAACTGGTCTGGTTTTGACATAACTTGATTAGTTACATAAACACAAAGATTGTATAAATCTGCTACTTTTGCAAGAACGTGCATATGTTTGTTTAGTTTTTGCTGTCTTTCTGCTAGAGTTCCTCTTCCAATAAATTCAGCCCTAAAATGTGCTGTTAATGAATCTACAATAACAACTTTAACATTTAATCCACTTTTAGCTAATTCACCTGCTTTTTCAGCTAATAGCATTTGATGGTCTGAGTTAAAAGCTTTTGCAACTTTAATATTTGCTAATACTTTTTCTGGATCCATTCTTGCACCTTCAGCTATTTGTATAATTCTTTCAGGTCTAAAAGTATTTTCCGTATCAATATAAACTGCAATTGCTGTAGGGTCTTCTTTTTGGCAATTTACAGCTAGTGCGTGTGCGACTTGAGTTTTAGAACTTCCATAAGCTCCGAAACATTCTGTAATACATCCGGATTCAAATCCACCACCCATTAATTCATCAAAAGTTTCACTTCCAGTTTTTAGTTTAATAATTGTATCTCTTTTTATTAATAAGTCTGTTCCTGATTGAAATCCCATATCTAATGAATCTCTTGCTGTTTGAATGATTTTTCTTGCTATGGTTTCAGAAACGCCTGATGAATTAATTATTTCTCCAGGAGTTGCAACTGCTATACTCATCATATTATCATATCCTACAGCCATTAATTTTTCAGCTGTGGCCGCGCCAACACCTGGTAAGTCTTGAATTTTTTCTTCTTTGTTCATTTTTGGTTTGATTTTTACTTCTGTTTTTTTAGTAATATTTACAACTTCTTTCATATCTTCTGTTTTTGTTTCGGTCATTTTTTTTCTCCATTTATTATTTTTAATTGTTTATTTATTATAAATCTTTAGGTAATTTTTTCGAAATATTTTTGTTTTCTTTGAAAAAATAAAAAATAAAATTTGGAAGCTTATGCTTCCTCTTCGACGATACTTTCACTTAATGCTAAGTGTTCATAAGCTTTATTTAGTACTAATGAAGCTTTTGGTAAATCGTTCATTCTTAGAGAATTAGTTGTTTGCCAATTATCGTCTTTGTCTTTATACGTTCTTTCAAAAGAAACAGTTTTGTAGACGACTTTTTCGCCTTCTTTTGTTGTGTTTTCGTTGTTCCAAATGGTTGCAACGATAGCTCCTGCTCGGAACTTTATCTCTGGAAGGTTTTTATAACCCTCTCTTAACTTTATGGTTTGTGTTTGCATTCGCAACACCTCCATTTGCTTTTCGCATTTTATTTCAATCCTCCTTAATTATGAGCTACTAAGGCTCCAGAGGGGGAGGTTGCTTTTTTGACATACTAAAATCCTTATTTTGGGATTCATCGTATGTGGCAACAAACTATATTAGAATTAATGTCTTTATATACCTCACGAGCTCATGTCCAGTGGCCAGTGAAAACAATTTTTTAGTCGATAAAATTAGTTTTTTGTTATGTCCAGTGTTTATTCTATGTAAACGAATTTTGGTGGTTCATGACCATTGAATCTTGTTGATTCTGAAAAAGTGTATGCCCCCATGCTTCCTGCAATTAATAAATCATACATTTTCATTTTAGGAAGTTCTACTTCACACTCTTTACCATTTTCATCTCTGCTAATGACATCGATACAATCACAAGTTGGTCCTGCTAAAATATATTTGTTTAAAGGTCCTGTAGTATTTGTTTTCATTGGAAATTTCATATTGTATAGAAAAACTTCCAAAAAACTTCCGAATAGCCCGTCATCAAGGTATAACCAATTTTTATCATTTCTTACAGATTCTCCAACAACTTCAGTAACTGAGATCATAGCATCTCCTACTATGCTTCTACCTGGTTCTGCAACAAGTCTTACGCTCTCATCAAATAATTTATTATATGTTGAAGTGATTATTTCACACATTTTTTCTATATTTATTTCTTCGTTAATATATTTGACAGGAAATCCTCCTCCAATATCTACTTGATTAAGTTTCATTCCTCTTTTTTCTGCTTCTACAAAAATTTCTTTTGTAGTATTTAATGCTTCAACATATCTTGAGGAGTCTAAACATTGACTTCCTACATGAAAACTTATTCCATCAGGTCTTAATCCTGCTTTTTTTGCTTTTTCTAATAAATACATTGCGTCTTCAGGTTTTGCTCCGAATTTTTTGCTTAATTGTGCAACACTTCCTTTATTTGAAACGGCAATTCTTAAATGTACTTTTGCATTTGGAGCGTGTTTTGCCAATTTAATAATTTCAGATTCGTTATCGTATGTGAAATCATCAACGCCTACACCATCTGCAAAGGCGATTTGTTTAGGAATTTTTACTGTGTCTGCAAAAATTAAATCTTTTTCAGGGTTTGCACCTGCTTTTATTGCGGCGATTATTTCTCCTTTTGAAGCCACGTCAAAATCTGCTCCTGCTTCATGTAAAATTTCTAAAATTCCTTCATGAGGATTTGCTTTTACTGCATAGAATAAATTTGCTGCTGGTAATGCGTTATTTAATCGGTTGAAGTTTTCAATAAGTTTGCTTTTACTGACAATATAGAGTGGTGTTCCGTGTTCTTCAACTAATTCTTCAATTCGTTTTATTGGTAGGTCAAAAGGATTCATTTTAAGTTTGAAAATAATTAATGATATTTAAATGTTTTCATTTTAACCATTATTAAGTAGTAAAAAAGACAAGTTTTATAAATTGTATTTTATTTTGATTATTTATGCATACAGCTTATCATCTAACGCCAACTAAATTGTGGGAACAAATTAAAGAATCAGGAAGCTTAGAACCCAGGTCTCTTCCAACAATTGTTAATCATCCTAGTTTTTGTAGAGGTTTTCTTCAAGCTGAAAAAAAATTAGAATTAGGTTTTAATTCTAATCATGTTGTAGGTGCTTTAGACTCACCAGACTTTAATGATTGGAATGAGTTTGGTTTGTATGACTCTTTATTAAGAAAAGTATCTGGAGCTGGAAAAAAATGTGAGGATGCAGATTATAAAGAGCTTGCTTTATTAAGTTTTAAAGTTCCTAGCTCGGCAGTTGTAAGAGATCATTATCATGTTTCTCCTAAAACTTTTATAGACATTTATGGAGAAGATCTTTGGCATATGGCTTCTGAAACTGGTTTACAAACTGAAGAGAGATGCATCATTATGGATTTACAATTACATAATTATTATGACTCTGTGACAAGAATAACTGATTATCAAAATGATTTTAAAGTACCTGAAGTTTGGATTCCAGAACGAATTTCTTTAGAAAAAATAACTTTAGAGAAGGTATTTACTATTTAATTTCTTTTTAGGTTCGCCAAAGATTAATCTTTTCTGAGCTTTTTTCTCAGCATAAGTGTAAGGTACATAAATTTTTTTCTTGGTCTTAGGATCCATTCCTGTATAATACATGCAAGTTGAAATAGACATTGGAGTAGGAGTGAAGACCTGAACAGATTCTGCATTCTTTAATTTTTTAATTTCATCAGATAGTTCTTTTGCTTCTTTCATTGAAGAACCAGGATGTGCCGTCATAAAATAAAAAGAAAGTTTTCGACCTGTTTTCTTAAAATCATTCATAAACTTATTTAAGTCTCCTTTATCTTTATTCATTAATTTTAAAACAGATTTACTTGTGTGTTCTGGAGCAATTCTTAAAGTATTAAGGATGTGATGTTTTGCAACTTCTTTGATATATTCATCAGTTGCTAAGTCATATCTTATACCGCTTCGAATAAATATTTTTTTAACTCCTTTTATGTCTCTTGCTTTTTTCAAAAGTGCAACGAGTCTTGTATGACTTCTGTTTAAAATATTACAGTCAACACATTCTTTATCACATTTGCCACAATCCATACCATACATATTTGCTGAAGGTCCACCTAAATCATCAATATTGCCTTTGAAATGAGACATCTTAGTAATTACTTTAATCTCTCTAAGAATTGATTCTTCACTTCGAGAAACAATATCTTCTCCTTGAGTTAATGCAATAGAACAAAAATTACATCCACCAAGACAACCTCTGTGAGTTACAACACTAAATTCAAACCCTGCAAGTTCTTTAGGAGCTTTTCTAGAAAAACCTAATTCATAATAAGAATCTAAATCTTTAGGAAGATACTTTGGACTTTTATATTGAATTACATATCGATTATCAATTAGTTGAATTAAATTCTTTTTAATTGTAAACGCGTTTTGCATATCACAAAATTTTTCTTTTGATTTAGTAACTTCATCATAACTTGGAAGAATAATTGCATCATCAGGCACATCTTTAGTAATAATACAAGTTCCAAGAATGCCAGCTAAGTCTTCATTATTTTTTATTCGTTTTGCGATTTCTAAAATTTGTTTTTCGGAACTTCCATAAGCAAGAATATCTGCTCTTGTATCAAACAGAATTGGTTTTCGAAGTCTATTTTCCCAATAATCATAATGAACAAATCTTCTAAGTCCAGCTTCAGTTCCACCCAATACAATTTTAGAACCTTTAAAGTGTTGTTTAACCCAGTTACAAAATACAATTGTTGATCGGTCCATCACATTTTCTTCATAATTTAAATGATCATCATCTTTTCTAGATTTTTTAAGAGGGGTATAATTTCTAACCATAGAATCAATTGCACCAGCAGTAATTCCAAAGAATAGTTTTGGAGTTCCAAGTTTTTTAATTTGAGTATCTTTTGTTGGTTTTTCAATAACACCAACTGTATAACCATTTTTTTCAAGTAAACGTTTTAGAATAGCAACACCACATAAAGGATGATCGAAGAACATTTCACCTGTTAGAAAAATTATATCAAAAGCCATTATGGAACCAACATAATTAATTTCTTTTTTAGAACTTTAATTTCTACAGGAGTTGTACCACCAATTTCTGCTTCTCTATGATAAAGAACAGGTTCATCTGCAGTAATTATAGCATGTTTTATTTTAAGATATTTTAATCCTTTTACTTTTGTTAAATCTCCGCTTGCAATACCAATAGTGTATTTCATTAAACTTAAAACATCTTTTTCTTTAAAAACACACATCTCTAAAAACCCATCATCTAATTTTGCATCAGGAGTAATAGGAAATAATCCTCCATAAGTTGTTAAGTTATTGAAGATGACAAAATATCCTTTAATAATATCTTGTCCAGGTACATCAATTTTTAATTCAACTGGTTTATAGCTAAATAAAGATTTTAATGCAGCAATTGGATATGCTGGCGTTCCAATGAATTTTTTAATTAAGGGTTTTACTTCAGTAACTGCGTGAGCATCAAATCCAACTCCTGCAGTCATCATAAAAGTTCCTCCATTAGCAGTTCCTAAATCTATTTTTCGAGTATTACCTTTGATAATTACTTCGCACGCTTTCTTTAAATTAAAAGGAATACCTAATTCTATAGCCATACCATTAACAGTTCCTAAAGGTAAAATTCCAAGTTTAATATTTGAATTAATAATACCATTTATCACTTCATTATGAGTTCCATCTCCACCACCAGCAATAACTATATCATAACCTTCTTTAACAGATTTTTTGGCTTCTTTAGTTGCATCTTTTGGAGCTTTAGTAATATAAGTTACAATCTTAATTCCTGCTTGTTTGAAATAACCTTCAATCTCTTCTTCTAAACTTTGAACGTTTAAACTAAGAGCTCTTTTTATTTTATTTTCTCGATTTCTCTTTTCTCCAGCTTTAGGATTAAGAATGAGTTTGACCTTCATAATATCTTGATATGATTAAATTTATATAAATCTTTTTCATTATTATATAATGCTTGGAAGAACGCATCTTGCAATTGGATTTTTAATATCATTTTTATTAATTAAATATTTTGAAGTTCAAAATGAAATTTTATTAACAATAATTGTTTTATTCGGTTCAATATTTTTAGATATAGATGAGAAACATTCTTTTTTAGGTAAGAAATTTAAATTAATATCTTGGGCTTTTAAGCATAGGGGTTTTTTTCATTCAATTTATGCATTATTATTATTCTCATTGTTAATTCAAGTATTATTTAGAAATCAAATTTATACCGCAGGGTTTTTTATTGCATATTTTGTTCATTTAGTTTCTGACTCATTTACTAAAAAAGGAATTAAACCATTTATTATAGGATTAAGATTTAAAGGATTCATACGTTCAGGAGGATTTTTAGAAAAAGTATTATTTGTTATTTTAATAGTAGTAGATTTCTATTTATTATTAATATTATAAAAAAAGAAATGCTCAGAACTAAAAGTTCTGGCATGCTCAAAAATGTATTTTTTGGTACTCAAAATTTACAATTTTGATGAGTTAGAAATCTAAGATTTCAAACTAAAAAAAATTAAATGTTTTCTAAATCGTCAATTGACATTACATCATCTTTTGAAGAAACTTTTTCTTCATCAAGAACAGCGTTTTCAACATCTTCTATTTTAGAATCTTCATCTTCTTCAATTGTTTCAGAAATGTTTTCTTCTACTGCTTCTTCAACAGCAGGACTGTTCTGTGTTTCATTAACAGCTTCAGTAGTTGCTGATTCACTTGGAACAGTTGTTGGAACTTCAACAGCCTTCTTAACTTCATCTTTTAATCGACTAATTTCTTCATCAGGTTTAACATCCTTAAAAATCATATTAGCAACTAATTCGATTCGGTCAAATGCTTCATTCTTATTAGTTCGACCTACAACTTTAACAATAGTTCCTAACAAATCTGTTTTGAAAGATTCAAAAAGTTCAGGTTTTTCTCTATAAACAAGAACTTCTTCATGAGTTTTGCCAAGAAGTCTTTGTGTTTGATTTTTCCAAAGAACAGTTCGAACATTATCAGTTCCATCATCTAAGAATAAGTTCATAACATATCCATAATCAGGTCTTACAACGCCATGTTCAGGACAATTATATTGTCCATCTGTAGGTCTTGCTCTTTTTCCACAATCAGGACAAACTTCAAAGAATCTAGGGTCAAAAACTTGAACAATAGTTGCTAAAACTTCAATATTATCATCGCCTTCAGCTAGATCCTTAAGAGATTTTCTTGTTTGAGTATCATTCATTTCTTCAACTGTAACACCTGCAGGATTAATTTCTAATTCGCTACCAGTGCTTAAATGAAGTTCTTTTCGACCATTATTTTCTCTTGCAAAAGAATTCTTAATCTTAATAGTGTCGCCTTCTTTTAGTTTTTCAAAAACATCAGTTTGATCATTCCAAAGAACAACTCTGATAAAACCAGTTTCGTCAGAGATCATAAAGCTAGCAACTTTGCCAGATCTTTTTTCAGTAGCAAACTCTCGAAGTTCATACTTTCTACTAATTTTTCCAACGACTTCAACGTTTCGCATACCAGCTAAGATATTCTTAACTTGAAGTTTTTCTCCAGTTGCTGCTACTTCTTGAAGCTTAACTCCAAGTTCATTAGCGATAATGTGTGCAGCCCCTTCCTCAGAAATTAAACCAGATAATTGATCTAGTTTAGCTTTTATTTTAGCGTTAACTTCCTCGTCAGAAAGAGAGCCTTTTTCTTTAATTTTCTCTTTAATAGTTGATAATGGTATATTAATCATACAATCCCCCCAAACTTTACGCAGTCCGTTTTCCTTTAAAAAATTTGTTGTTATGAAAGTTATATATTAGAAGGTTTATTCTAAAGAATTAAAGTCAACATACATCTCAAGTAATTGACGAATAGACTCGGAGTCAATAATTTTAGTATATTGTTCATCATTATTAAGATAAAATATACTTCCAGAAACCAATCCAACGACTTGTCCATTTTCATTAACAGCTGTACTACCACTATAACCTCCAAAAACATGTGAATCGGAGTATATCCAAGGAGTATTTGTATGTGAATAAGTTCCAGCTAGTTTAACATAATCAGAATTTTCAGGAATATTAGGTCCTGTTAATATATTAATTGTTGTTGGATTTTTTTTTGTAAAGTAAATTTGTGGAACTGTAAATGATTCTTTTCTAACGCCCTTTACAAGTCCAAATGCAATATCAGCTTCTTCTGAATAAGATAGTATTTGTTTAAAAATCACGAATTTATTTACATCTTCTTGATTTTCATATAAAGTTTTGTTAATATAAAAATCACTTAATGGAAAATGTATAGGATCTTCAGATATTAAGTAATCTATTACATGATAATTAGTTATAAAAAATTGATATTCTGAATTGTCAGTTAAAGGAAGTAATAAAAAATGTCCTTTTTCTTCATAATTTTCAGTTCCTAAAATTCCATCTTTAACTTTTAATGTTCTAGAATCAGAATCTGTTATAAAAACATATCCAACATTTTTATTTACATCATCTAAAGTTTTTGTTTCTGTACTGTAAAAATTATCTAATAAATTTTGAATATGAGGAATTAATGTTTCAACGAATTCTTCGTCTTCTTCATAACTATTTACATAATCATCAAATCTTAATTCTTCCAAACAATCATTATCTTTTTGTTGTGTAAATTCAAATCTTCTATTCAAAATTGCAACATCATCAGAGAAATAATTTGTTTGACCTTTATTACAAAGTATAATTTCAACATCTTCATCAATTTCTTTAATAGTTTGAATCAAATATTGTCCTCTTTCTTCATTTAATTTCCAACTACTATATTTTGGACTTTCAAAACTATCATAAATATTAATGTAAACTTTATTTTGGCCTCTTGTTTTATCATCTAAAAAATTAATATAATTATCAGGAAATAAGATATTTGAACTATCAGATTTGAATAATCCATAAGCAAACTGTTGACCATGTAATATTATTAAATAATGATTTAACCTGGTATAAGGATTTGTTGTAGGTGGTTCATTAACAACAGAAGTAGTAATCATTTCAGTTACTTGTTTATTTTCATTTCCGCCTCTATCAACAGCTGTAACTGCAAAATAATATTGTATATTATTTTCTATAGGTTCACCATTACATTCTTTAATGGCCATTTGAACATCTTGTTCATTTTCGGGAATAACCATGTGAGAATAAGATTTTCCTCCAACACTTCCACCAAAACTATTCTTTGAACAGTAAATTAAATAATAATCAAGGTCATGAACTGATCTTAAAAAATTATTCCAATTCAAAACTATGGAACTATTTTCCATTAAATTGTCATTTGCATTTAAACCAGTAATTGAAGGAGGTGCTCTGTCGGGCAAGTTTAGTGAGAACTTTATTTTTGAAGGCTCGACAGAGAAACCATCTCCAATCAATGTTAAGTCATAAGGAGTTTTTGCACACAAAGTATATTTTTCTTTAGCAAGATTACAAGTTTTTTTATTATCTTTTTCTTTAACAAAAGTCAATAAACCATTAGTATCTTTATAGATAATTAAATCATCAACTTTTTTATCATAACCAAATGTAAGAAAAGAACCAAAAGAGTCAAACATTCCGGTTTCAATACCAACATAATCTTTAACTCCATCATCTTCAACATCCACATAATAATTCATATAATCTTTATTTTTACGAGTATTGCTTGGTTTATCGCTTATAACAGAAAGGTCATATCCAAATTTATAATCTTCATGAGCATAAATAGGTTCTTCTAAGGAAATATTTTTCCCTTTGAAAATGATATGAACATCTTCTGTTTCAGAACTAAGATCTAAATTAATATCACAAAGACAATCTTTTTCAGCACTATTTTTACAATCTTTAATTCCTTCAATTAAATCATAGTAAACTTGGTAATCTTCACAACCATCACTAATGGTAATATCATTATGAAAATTAAAATTTTCAATTTTTTCATTTAAACAATTTTGTACATTATCTTTACAATCATGAATAATTTCTTTAGAAAAATCAACTAATGTATCATAAACACTTAAATTATAATCAATTCTGGTAGTAAAATCTGATTTAAAAGAATGTTTTCCATAAATATCAGGAACAAGAGGAGTACCTGTATAAAGCTCATAATAATGACCAATAGTTTCAACATAATCAGGATCAACCCAATTAGCACAAGCACCACCATTATATAATCTTAAACCAACTTCAAAAGGATTATCATAAGTTGTTTGAACATGAGTTCCTTTGTCAAGTTGATCACCAACACAATTCCATTCAATTTTGCTTTTTTGCTCCATTTTTGATCTTAAAAAAGCAGTTCCACAACAAATATTCATTTCAGGATCAAAATATTCATTTTCATCTATATCATCAGAAAATCCGCATTTATCAACACAAAATTCATGGTTAAAATTATTACCTGCCGTAGGAACAATCTGCATTAAACCAAGAGCATCAGCAACAGACTTTGCATTCGCTTTACCTGCTGATTCATGATAAATAAGAGCTTTAATTAAAGGAGCAGGAATAGCATTTTCTAAACTATATTTCTCGATTTTATCATCATAAGTTTCAATAAGTTCAATTTTACTTTGAACTAAAGTTGCTTGTGAAGAATAATCGCTTGTAATAACTTTATTTTTAGAAACCCAAATATCTTCATTATCTTCTGCAATTCCATAAATTCTAAATTTTTTTTCTTGTTTTAAATCATAATTGTATTTTGAATCAATTCCAGACTCAGAATTATTCAAGTATAACATGAATGAATCATTAAAATGAGCTTTAAATCTAGCTTCGTAATCAGGGTAACATTCTTTACCATCTTCATTCCATAAATAATATAGATAAGCTCCACAATCAGAATTATTATCTCCTCCTTCTTCTCCTAAATTATATAACGCGTAGAAAGCCGATAAACGAGCAGATTGATCAACATAAAGCAAAGTACTCTCTCGCTGTTCAAAAGCGCTGATTATGGCGTTTTGATAGTCTCCAAGACTCTTCTTAATGCCTTCTACTCCTTTACCTTCATATTTATAACTAAGAGCAATGTAAATTGATGTTAGAGCAATAACTACAAATATTAATATGAAGATTGCAAAAATTTCAGTTTGACCTTTTTTATATTTCATTTTAGTTAGCAATTATTATCATCATAGTCTTGTTTGTAAAAAAAGACATAAATATTTTTTTCATTCCATGGTATAACTTGAACAGTCAAATATTTTTCACGCATAGATTTTTCCAAACTAAAACCACTTGCAGTATATCCTCTTGGATGATTTATAGGATTTGGGCTAGGAAATCTCTCTTTTGTTATTATTAATCCATATTTTCTAACTTTACCATCTTGTCCAGAACAATGAATAGAATTATTCAAAATCTTTTTAAGTTCAACATCTAAAACATTTTTTGCCTCAACATCATTTGAATAAATCATTGCACCCATCAAGTCCATTATTAAAACTTCTTTACCAAAAATATCTCCGGATTTTTTATATTCAACTGGTGTTTTCAAAATGTTTTGTAAGATTAATTGGGCATTTTGATTTTCATAATTAACTTCGAGTTTATTTTCAATACTTTTTGATTTAAATGAAAATAATATTAAAAAAACAACTATGACTAAAACAAAAGTAGTATAAACTAATATGTCAGAAATAATTTCTTGTCCGCTTCCTTTTTTATTATTAAATAATCTCATCTTAAGTTTTTTGTTTTAAAATTTCAACTTTCAAAATAGCAGGATATAATTTATCATTATCTTCATAAACAACAGGTAAAGATTTTTCAAGAGTTAAAACACCACTTAAACCACGCATTCGTTTCAAAGGTGAAAAACGATCATACCATTCTTTATTATAATAAACAGGTGTGAATTCTCCAAGTGTTAGTTTTGCTGCTAAAGTTCTCTTGTAAGTATAATTCAAAGTTTTATCTAAATTTTCAGAATTAAATTTATCAAAATCAATCACTCCAGGATACGCTCTTCCTGTAACATTATCAACATAAGCTAAAGCATTAGGAGAGTAAATCATACGATTATAGAACACTTCCATTTCTAACCTATTTGATTCTAAATTTTGTACAACAAAGTATTTTGTTAAAAAAACAACTGAGAATAATGCAAGAGCTAAAAAAATGAATCTTGTAATCATTAGAATAGACAAGATACCTTTTTTCATTTGAAAAATTCCTCCACTGTTTTACCAATTTGTTCAGATATTATATGTTCTTTACCGCTAAATTCACCAAGTTCAAGTTCTGAACCAAACTCAATATATAAACCAATTCTATTAGAGTTAACAAGTTCACGATCAACATCCCCATTAATTATAGGTTCTGATTCAGTAGCTGCAAAATGATCAGGAAGAGATTGAACCATTTTATTTTTAATCATACAAGTCAATTTATTTGTTTGTCTTCGTTCAATACTATTAGCATAATAGAATCTAAGAATGTTTTTAGGTTCATTATGACTTTGTAAACTTAAAGAAACATCAGCGTCATCTTTAGAAAAAACAATTGTTGCTCCAGCTCTTTGAAAATAAATTCTTAAAGCACCAGCAATTAAAGATAGAGAATTTTGATTAGAAGAATCAATAAAGAATTTCTTGCTAGAAATATTGCTAGAAGTTATAGGTAGTGTAGGACAAAAACTAGCCTTCAAAGCATCTTTCATCAATAAAATTTTATCATCACGTTTAACAATTCTAAAATAAGTCGAAGAGATATTATTTGTTTCAACAGAAATATTATTATTATGAGCAAATCTAAAAGGAGTGGCTAATTGTCTATCAACGCTTACTTCAGGGTTATAATCATAAATATCCATTCGATCAGACCTTAGAAAAAATTGTAAGAGTTTACTAGAATCCCAAGCATTATAATTAATGTCTGTATCGCCAGAAGAAGCATGTAATAATTCAACAATTAAAGCAGTATCTTTAGCATAATAATTTTTCCAGAAAGTAGTATCATCAACAGTATTTCTAACAAACATAAAAAGAGCTGTAGCAACCAATACAATTAGAACTACAATTCCCAGAACCCTCTGCAGTGTAGTCATACCTCTTTTATTCCCACTAAACATATAGAAAATATTATTTTTTGACTTTAAATATTTTTGGATTAAATAAGCTCAAACACAATTAACATTTATAGCATAACCATCTTCATTATAAGTATTACAATCACACGGATTTAGTTGTTTCATCCATTCTGATGTATAAATATCACATGAACATCCAGACTCACACAATTTACATTTTTCAAACTCAGAATCTTTTAACTCCGGGAAGCATTTATTTTCTAACTGACAAAAATCATAAACACAAGTTGTTTCCGTGTGATAATTTTCACAACTTTTAATTAAATTACATTCTTCGGAAATAAAAGGATAATATTTTTCTCCTAAGCAGTAACCAGAATCATAAGCAGTATCTCCACAAGCACAAAATTCTTCTATTTTTCCATTTGTACAATTAAAATTTTCTGTTAATACACAAACTTCTTCTTTAGAATCATAAACACATACTGCTTCAGTATATTCTTCTTCACCACAATTCACATTACGTAAAACTTTATCAAAATGCTTTCTTGCACATTCACATTGAGATTTATCAGGACAAATATTTACAAATTTTTCTCGTTGTATGACATTATCATCATAAACAGCAATGTAAACATGATTAATTTCATTTTCTTTTTTAGATTCAATATAAAGATTTTGTGTACCCCAGTTAGAAATTGTGAACGTTCTAGCTCCATAAAAAACTAAATATTCATATTTAACATCAGTAATATGGTCTGATTTTGGAAAACCACTTTGTTCACATCCAAAACTTTCAGGTTTGAAAGTTTTTTGATCATAACGGCTATAAAATTTAGTATCTTTAAAAATTTTACAAGAAAGAATATTTTTATCTTCAACTTTACCTTCATAAAGACATAAACAACCATTATTAATACCACCACATTCTTCAGGTTTTGTATATGTTGGGTCTCTATCTGCTTGTATACAAGCTTTAACTAAAGGATCATTAGCTGAAAACCCGATTAAAGTATAATCTTTTTCTAAAGTAAGTAACATATTTGCTTGTCCAAAATCATTTTCAACAATTCCAGATAAAGCAGATTCCATCATTCTAAAATTTTCAAGAACAGCTTTGTCTTCAGATCCGCCTGCAACAGAGGTATAAAGTTTTGCAGCAAAAGCAAAGACAACAACGACTGCCATTACAGTGAAAACTATTTGGACAAGAAACTTGGCCATAAATACTCCTTTCTTATTAAAAATAAAAGAATCCATTTTAAGATAATTATTCTACTGCTTTAATAACTTTTATACAACAATAAGTAGCATTTAATTGTTGAGATTGTATTTCTTCATTAGCATTAGGATCAGCAATTCCGCAACCAAGACCTTTAAAAGAAGATTCTCCTCCTAAACACATAGCTCGGCAGTTACCTTCACCAACACCCATTCCACCACAACTCATCAAAGAGTCAATGTTATCATTTGTTGACCCAAATAAATTACTGCTACTAAAATAAATTAATAATACAATGATAACTACAACTGCTAAGGTAGTTAAAGTTTGACCCATTCCACCTTGACCTTTTTTATTTATCATTTTTAATTCACCTATTCATATTCGCAATGATAATTGACACAAGTTCCTAAACCGAATTCTGAATTGTCAAAACAATCATCATCATGTATACATTCTCTTGTTACTTCACATTCACAATTATTATTACAAGTTTCATAAGGTTGACAAGTTCCATAGTTACCATCACATTCTTCACCTAATGCTGCTTGATAATTATTATTTCCACATTGATTAATACATTCACAACCTACACAAAGTTCTCCGGAATTACATTGATTATCATTTTCGCATTGTTCAGTTGGTCCTGTTTGTCCGTCACCGCATACTTCTTCACATGCGCAAGTATTAGTATTACAACTTAAACCTTGATCAATACATTCTCCGCTTTCAGAAACAGAACATTCCCATTCTACTGCCGGAATTGTACGACCATTACAAGTAGCTGAGTCTTTACAAACTCCACCATCCCATAAACAAGGAGTATTAATATAACAAGGATCTATATCTTCACAAGTTTCTTCATCTTCATACATTTCACATCTAAGAGGTGCTTGACATTCAACACAATTATCTTCACTTTCTAACCAATAACAAGGATGAGGAGAAGAACAAGTATCATACTTACATGAATCTCTAGTATTATAATCAGAACATTCTACGTTTTCTTCACAGTATTCGCATTTATCTCCACCAATAAACCATAATCTATCTTTCCAATGACAACCTAATGAATCAAATGTTTGTCCAAGGCAATTAGGTTTAACTCTTAAACAAGAAGCTTCATCACCCATATAATCGCAAAGTCGTTCTTCACTACAATCATAACAATCAGATTTTCTTGAATCCCATGTACAAGAATTGTCAATACCAGGATAATCTATAGATTGACCATCACATCGATCATCAAAAATAATATCTGAGCAAGAATTATAATATGTGAATTCATCAATTTGTTCAAAATATTCACTTACATTTATGCCTCTAGGTTCTAGTATTGGAAAAATATTAAATTCTATTTCAATACTTTCATCCTCTTTTTTTTGACTAATTTTTTCTTCTTTATCCTCTTTATCAAATCCCTTAACAATTAATTTTAAAGGTCCTTGAGAACCACTAGCAACATCAATCCACCATTTTTCAACATCAAAATTAAAATTAAAACCATTTCCTTTACATGATTCAACTTTATAATATGATAACTCACTTTCACCTAATTCATTAAATTTATCTTCAGATGGAGTTTGATTTTGGTTTTTTCGTAACCATAAAGCATTACTTCCAGTTCCAGATCTATAAATTGCAATTGAACAAATATCTATGTAATTGCTTTCTGAGATTACATTTAAAGAATAATTTCTATTAGTACTAACAGATAAAAATCTTGCATCATGAGGTACTATTCTATCTGGTTCGCCTTTAAGAACTAATTTCAATCTTTTACCAGCTTCTGGTTCATCTCGTTTAAGTTCAAGTTTAACAACCATTTCATCTCGTTTTTTTCCTTCTGAATCATAACCGCGTATTCTTAATTCAAGTCGACCTTCATTTTGAGCGATACTTCGCCACCAATCTTTTGTTTCTAAACTAAAATCAAAACCTTCTTGACAGTCAAGCTTTCTTTCATAATAAGAATAAGAACTTTCACCATATTTAGTATTATCTTCAGCAGGAGTTTGTGCTTCAATTGTTCTTAACCACAATTTAGTACTTGGTCTATATACATAAATTGCACAATCATCAATCCAAGGACTTAAAGAAGAAACTTTAAAATTATAATCTTCGCCAGTTGTAAGTTCTAATTTATTATCATGATATAATCTAACTGGTGTTTCACTTGTCATAATAACTTTTAAACGACTACCAGCTTCAGGTTCTTTTAATGAACCGGTTTCAGAAGCACAACAAACTTGTTCACAATCAGGTGTTGTCCATTTTTTCTCAGAAGGACTACAAACATCTTTACAAACACCATTTATTATATCACAAGAATTAGCTTGACCAGCACCGTCAACACTTCTAACTAATAATCTACTAGATAAAAAGATGATAAATAAGACTATTGCAATAGTCATAACCATCTTAATTCCTTGTGCTTTCTTATTCATGATCTAGATTGGACGACAACAATGGCCAGAAGTACAGAGATTAGTTCCAGTTACTCCTTTTCCAGTTTCACAAGTATTTTCTTGACAGACACCACCTTGAGTAATGCATTTTGTTCCTTTTGAGATCTCAGTTCCAGAATTACTAACTAAAATTACAAGAATAACTAATATTAATAAACTAATCGCTGCAATTACAATTGTTGTAAGAGACATCTCAACAGCTTTTTTATGTTTCATTTTTATCCTAATGGGGATGGGATGCAACATTTTTCTGTTTTATCAGTGCAAGATTTAGTGATTTCAGTTATGTAACCTTCTTCACAAACATCTCTGCAATCGCTTCCTTGTATTCCATCACAACTTGTTCCTTGACCGATTTTTCCACCAGTATTTAGGACTAGCACAGAAAGTATAACCAAAACTAATAATGCAATTGCTGCAATAATAATAACATTCATGCTTATTCCTTGACCTTTCTTAAACATAGTATCACCTCGATACATTTACAATTAATTTTAGACCATTGTATATATAAATTTTACGATAAGTTTTACTCAATACGGATGATTTTTATTTTTTCAGAAATAAAACTACCAATAATGATTTCAACATAGTATTCTCCAGGACTCAAAATAATAGGATCTCTACCGGGAAATAATTTTTTTCCAAATTCAAAAGAATAATCTACTACATAATCTTCTCCATTCACTTTTCTTTTATTGTAGAATCTTTCTTTATCAGAATCTAATTCTTGTATTAAATGTAATTCTTCATCATAAATATTAATATAAATTTTGTCATAATCTTTAAAACAACCAATTCTAATAAAAGCATTATTTTTTTCAGAATGATATAAATTACTCAATTGAATAATTTCTGCAGTTTTCTTTTCAATTCGAACTTCTCTATTTTCATTTTCAGATTTTAGAATAAGTGTATATTCTCCATCAGGAGCTTGATTACCATCTTTATCTTTTCCATTCCAAGTAATTCTATGTGCGCCTTTTGTTTGGTTTTTTGCTTTGAAACTATGAATTTCTTTATGAGCAGTATCAAGAATACTTATGTTAATATTAGCAGTTCTTTTTAGACGATAAGTCATTATTGTTTCTTCACTAAAAGTTGTTGGTTCAACAGAAAAAGAATCTATTACATCACCAACTTCAATACCTAGAATTGCTAAGAAATTAGTTGCTCCAAGCATAATCTTAGGAAAGAAAGTTATTATTATAAAAATAAGAATTATTAAAGGAATAATAATATTCTTAATAGTACTACCTAATTGACCTCTTTTTTTCATTTTAAATAATTCCTGAATCAGTAATAACATTATTAGTTGAATTAAAATACATGACAGTTATAATAATAACTAGTATCAAAATTCCAATATAATAAATTATATTCTTGAATTCTCTTTGCCCTTTTTTATTCATCATATTAAATCTTTATACCTTCTAGTATTTATTAGTTATGATTGTGCAACTGGAGTTATCATACAACCTAATTCTTTAAGCACAGTTTCATTATATTCTCTAAATTCAACAGAAGACATCCAATCAACAGCGTTATCAGCAGTAAGCCAAGCAGTAGCAACAGAGCCAACAACAATTGCTCCACCAATAACAGTCATAATTGCACCACCTGCAGCAACTATTTTACCATAAATAGCAGCAGGAACAGTAGCAATTGAACCTAATCCTGCGCTTGCAACAGTTCCAACTGCAGCAACAGCAACAATCTTAACACCATGAACAGTTGTAACAACTCCATAACTCATTAAAGCAACTCCCGTACCTGCACCAATACCACCAATTTTAGCCATATTCCAGTATTTTTTAAGATTATCCTCTCCTCTCATATAATAAAAAATAGCTGCATAATCTTTATAAGGATTTAAATCAAGACTTTCTTCTTGAATAGAATAAGCAGTAGCAGATGAAGGAAGATTTAATTTGTTAGCCCAAGCATCTTCAGATTCATAAGGAAAAATTTCTTGTAAAAAAGTTTTATCTTTACCAGGCATGTTTGTATTAGCAAAATAATCATCAAAATTTTTTAATTCTTCAAGATCAACATCTTTATCTTTAAAATTAGTAACAGAACAAACATGACAAAAAATACCTTCATCTTCAAAAAATTCTTTTTCTCCTCGTTTCCAAGTATTCCAACAATCAACAACTTCGTTAGCTAATTGAAGTTTTATAGCTTCAGGATCTTTTGACTTGATAGATTTATATTTAGTAGGACATTCAATTACAGAAGTAAACTCTCCTTTTGACAATTTAGTTATGAAACTATGAGATTCAATACTATTACTACAAAGAGAATCATCAACTTGTTCGTTTGTACTATTATAAATCTTAGTTACTAAAGTAATTATTAATATTAAACTAGCTATTAATATTATAGCCCTAGTAATAGTCTTCATTTGACCTTTATTATTTTTTAAGAAACATAAGTATCGCATTGTTTATTCATCTCGCTTGTAAGCATTATATAAGCATTAAGAGTAGTTGCTTTTCGATCTTCACCATGCCTTATGAAAACAGCTGCGTACTTCTTATCTTTTTTAAATTCGGGTTTAACGTCAATATTTTTTTCAGCAGCATATGCTTCCCAACAGTTATCGCCAGTAAACCAATCTTCCTGACAATAACCGCCATTATTAGCAATATAATCATACAGTTTTAAGCCTTCAGCTTCATGTTTACCAGAAATAGTATTATCTTGAAGGTACTCGTAAAACCCAGTAAATACTTCTTGATTTACAGAATCGTCAAAACTTATTTCACTACAAATATAACAATGTCTATTATCATCATTAAAATCACCTACGAGCCATCCAGGATTCCAAAAAGTATCAATCTTACCAGCACCAAATTGATACCAACAATCTCTTAATTGTTCAGCAATTTCTCTATTAACAATAAAATCATTTAATTCATCAACACTTTTCTTTTCAATAGTATCTGTACCTTTACTAAGTTCATATTTATCATCAAAAAAAGTTAAAGAATAACGAGGACAAGAAGGAGAAATAGGCGAATCAACTTTAACAGGTCCTGCATCAATTGTAGTTCCAGTTCTTACAAGCATACTTAATTTACAACCTTCACGGTCACCATCTTTACTAAGTTTTCCAAATAAAGGAGTTGCAAAAGTAAATAATAAAATGGCCGTAACCATTACAATAATTAAACTATTCAAAGTTCGATTCATTCCTTTCTTCATTTTAACAAAGTACTAGATAGTATTCTCCAAGTAATCATTAGTAAAAACAGAAAGACAATTATAACGATCAAAGTTTTAATTAAAGCTTTATTCATAGCTTTCTTTTTTAACATAGAGAATTTTTTATTTTGAGAATATAAAAAAGTTTCGTTAACTTTTACAAATCTTTAATTTAATAATAGCATTATATGCTCTATCAGGAAATAGCGGGATTGGTTGAAAACCAACAACTCGAGTTTCATCATATGCAGAACAATCATTAACAAAAGTTAAAGGTTCAGTCGTTTCTTCAATAGTTAAATTATATTTAACACCCCATTTTTTTAAGGTTTCATCTAATAATAAATTAATTGAGTCGTCCAAAAACTCACAAGATTTTTCCCCTTGACAATAAATCTTATTATCGACCGCACAATCATGAATTAAATCATCAATGGTGAGTTTTTCACAACCAATATGAGTATCAATTAAAGTAACTATGAAATTAGTAGCTAATTCCTTATCAGAATAAGTTTTTTGAACAGAAGTAGATTCAGGCCCATTACTTTTAAAAGCAACTACGAAGAACATTGCTAAAGCTAATAAAACAACTATAACAGCCAAACCCATGATTTCCATTTGTCCTTTTTTAAACATTTTAACTAAACTTATTCACCTCTAAAACTCCAAAACTTCTTTCATCATCCAAAGGATTATACAATGATATTGGAACATTAATAGTGTTTAATGAAAGACTAGCATTATCTGTTTCATAAAGAATCCATTCATTAATTGAACCATCCAATCTAATTTCTTTAATGCTAATTTTTCCACGTCCAAAAAGTTCTCTATAATAATAAAAAACAGTTTTATCATTACCTAAAAAACTATTTTCAACAATTTTACTCAACGCTTCAACCTTTAAAACATCTAAACAACTAGAATCACTAACTTCAATAAATGAACATTGAACTTCAGGAATTGAAGAAGCAATCTGAGCCATCTCAACTAAATCAAGTTCTTTAAACAAAGATTCAGAACTAGAAATATCTTGTTCTTTAACTTTACTGTAAAAAATGAAACTCAAAACAATTAAAAAAGTAATAATTATAATTATTGCAATTGATTCGCCCATTTGAACTTGTGCTTTTCGTTTCATATTAATATATTAAAGGACAATTTCTACCTCTAATTAAATCCTCATTATCTTTTCTCATATTCACAGAATTTTGATACAGTTCAGGCACAGTTGAATAAGTTAATAAACTAAGTGCGTGAATATAAATATTACGACAACCATTATCAATAGATGTTTCTTGACTAAGATTCCAAGTTCTATAATGAGTTATATTATTAATTAAATCAAGTCTATTATAAGCTTTTTTCATAGTACATTCATAAAAAGTATAGTCTTGAGCAAAGATTGCACCAAGTAAAGATTCTTTTCTTATATAAGAAGAATTTCCCATCAAATTTCCAGAAGAAGGACTTTCTTCATAAAATTTAATGGTTCCATAACCATCTAATCCATTAGATGATGGAATAATTTTAATTAATTCAGTTTTACTTTTAGGAGTGTTAATATTTTGTGGTACTTTAGTAAAAAATATTATTTTATATGAATCATAATTATAATCATCAATTTGATCATTGAATAAAACAGTTTTTTTAGTAATATTTTCAGGTAATAAATTAAACAAGTCTCTAGAAAAAGGACTGCTTGTATCATTAACAACAATATATTGTATTCTGCTATTTGTTAAGAATTGAAAACTAGTAATACTATAAGGAACTTTCCAATCAACACTCCAACTAATTAATTGAGCACCATTCATCTCAGAAGGTGCAAAAATTACATCATAAGGAATATCTTTCTTCAAACCAGTATTTCCAAGTTCATAATTTGAAAACCCATCTTTGCAAACAAAATTTAAAGTTACAGCAGGTAAATCAATGATTTTAAATGAACCAGAACTTCGCTGAGAGGTCTTAATAATTGTATCTAAATTATTAATAAGTTCAGCAGATAATTCAAGATTTGATTGCTTAGCTTGAGATTTTATCACCACTAAAAAGAAAGCCAAAATGATAGCTCCAACTATGAAAATAAATATCCAATTAAATTGAATTGCAATTTGAGCTTTTTTCATTTAAATTATTCGGATGGTTCAATATAAGTATTTTTTCCATCTCCACGAAAAGTAATTTCGAACTTACCATTAGTATTGTTAATACAAATATACTCTTGAGAGTTATCAACTTTTAATTGTTCTACAAATCCAACAGGCTCAGTTAAACCATGTTTAACTAAAAAAATATTTTTTTCAACACCTGCACCAGTGCTTTGAAAAATTAACGGATTATTAATATTAATGGCGGTATTAGATCTAATAATTTGAGTATCAATAAAACAAACTTGTGAAAAATCACAAGGACCATTCAAGCCTTCTCTATTCAAAGAACCATAATTATTAAACTTTGAAATCATAGATTCAATATTTGTTTTAAAAGAAGCTTTTTCAACTTCACAACCTTTATCAATTAAACCAATAATAGCCCTATAACCCATCAATAAAACAAAACCAACTAAAATAATTGTTAAAATATAAGTAAACACTTGTTGAATCTGAGCTTTATTATTCATTTTGGAACCAAATTTAATTTATTAAGAATATCCATTACTTCTTTTTCAGAAAGCAAATGTTCATCTAAGAATTCAAATAAAATCTCAGAAATTGCTTGTTTTGAAATATTACCCTTAGTTAATAATTTTGAAAGTATTGCTTTGAAAACATCTGCATTAATTTGTTTTTTAGAAGTAACATTTGCAAAGACTTTCATCATATCTTCACTAGAAATTTCTTTTTTATCAAGATGTTCTTTAACAATAGAATGATCTTCATTAGCCAGTTCAGCTAATTTCTTAAAAACATCTTCATTAGACATATCTTTAATATCATTATTTTCATTGTTTTTTACTTCTTTAGCAATTTCTTCAGAAGTGCTTGTTGTTTCTTTATTAGGTTCTGCATCTACCTCACTAGCAAGTTTATTACTTTGTGTTTCTTGAACTTCATCTTGTTTATTTTCTTCCTTTTTTTTAGTTAAAGAACCAAGTTGTTCAAATACATCAGAACCAACATCTTTTTCATCAAACTCTTCTTTTGTAAGGTCAGATAAATCAACATATCCTTCACGATCAGTTTCTAATTTTGGTTTAACTTCTGTCTCTTCATCTGTTTCATCAAATATTTTTTTCAACTCAACCTTCTTAACAGCAGGTTTAGGAATAGCTTTTGATTGAATAATTCTAGATTCATTCTCAACAGTTTCATCAAAGTCACTAAGAATCTCTTTTCGATCTTCTTTCTTTTCTTCAGCTCGTTTCTTAAAGAGCTTTTCTTTTAAACTAATAGTTTTCCTCTTTTCTTCTGCCCTTTCACCTTCAACAGGTGCTTTTTCTTTTTCATCTACAACTCTAAGGTTGTTGCTTAATCCATGTTCTGGCTTTTTGTATGTAAGGATGAGATACACAACGCCGGCAAGAACTAGAATCACACCCAGAACTATCAAGATCAAGGGCAGAAGATTCTTCGAGGAAATTACTTCATTGATTAGATTTTTCTTTTCAGGATGACTATAAGGATTTCTAGGATCAGTATTAGACTCATATTCTTCTAAATTATTAAATGAATCATCATCTGGGTCTTCTTTAGCATCTTTAGGATCATTTGGGTCTAAATTAAATTGTTTTTCCCAATAATCAGGAATATTATCATTATCACTATCTTTAGTTCTATCAACAGGATAATCTCTAGGATCTCTAGGACTTGTACCACCGCGATACTCTTCTAAATTAGTGTAATCATCATTATCTGCATCTTCATTTGCATCACTTGGGTCATTTGGATCTAAATCATATCTTTCTTCCCAATAGTCAGGCATTCCATCATTATCACTATCGTTAGATTCTTCACTTCCAGGAAAACTTTCTGAATCTCGCGGATTAGTATTTGATTGGTATTCTTCTAAATTATTAAATGAATCATCATCTGGGTCTTCTGTTGCATCTGTTGGATCATTCGGGTCTAATTCAAAGCTTTCTTCCCATTCATCAGGCATTCCATCACCGTCAGAGTCAGCACTATCTGAACCAGGATAACTATTCGAATCTCTTGGATCAGAATCACCTTGATATTCTTCTAAGTTATCAAAATTATCTTGATCTGGGTCTTCTGTTGCATCTGTTGGGTCGTCTGGGTCTAATCCATTTTCTTCTTCCCAACCATCAGGCATTCCATCACCATCACCATCTTCTGGGTCTGCAGAACAGCCATTAGTATCAACTACTTCACCATCATTAGTTTCGTCACAAACATCAATTTCATCTATAATTCCATCACCGTCACTATCTTGAATTAAAATCAGCTCTGAACCATCAGCAACATTATCTGCATTATCATATACTTCCCAACAGAAATTACTACTTTCTTCAACTAAAATAATCGATTCATAACCAATATTAGGATCAGAACATTCATCTTCAGGAGGAGTTAATCCATAATAAATATCTGCACAAGCAACATCATCACTACAACCAATACTAATTTCAACACCGTTTTCAGTAGCAACTTTAACAATATTAACTATAGGTGCAGTTGTATCATTATAACAAACAGAATCAAACTCATCCTTAACTACAAACCCATCACTAACACTAATAGGTCCATGATGTCCGGCTGAGTCAATAGGTTCAACTTTTAAATAATAATTTCCTTCTGGTTCAAAACCAAAAATGTTAATTGTTGGATTAGATGAAGTTGTATAAACCCAATCTCTAACTTGAATATCATCGCTACCATTTCTTAACCAAATAGAATAATTATAATGCACAGTAGAAGCATCCATTGATTCAAAAATAGGCTTAATTTCATCACTACAAGCAAAGTTTCCATCTTCAATATCAGTAATTATAGGTATTCCAAAATCAACTCTAAATTCAATTAAATCTGTACCTGTAGTAATTGGAGAAAAGAAATCACAAGTAATCAAATATCTATGTTCTTTTTCAGACAAACCAAATAATTGATGAGTATGAAGAGTGTTACCAGTATTTTCAAAGTCATAATCAACTCCGTTCTTTGTAAAATAACAATTAGCATCTTTATTAGTTTCAACTTCTAATAAAGGACTAGTATCTTCAATTGAATCAATAGGAGCAGTATTAATAATATAACCTGTTTGAGAATAATCAACCACAAAAGAGAAATTTACAGTATTTGAAATATCACCCGCTCTATTTTGACAAGCAACAAAGAACAGGTGTTCAGATCTATTAGAACTTGATTGTAAATAATATCTTTCTCTATTAATTGTATTGAATACAGGGTTAACATTAGGTGTTTTTGTAACATCCCAATCATCCCAATTATCAAATCTGTGTAACATATAACCATAATCACTTGTCCAGTTGCTATATTTACAAATAGTTTCATCATCAGTTCTTACAATGAATTCAACAAAATTGTCTTGAAGAACAGGATTAGGACTAGCATAAGCTTGTTGAATAATAGGTGCAGTTGGATCATATCTTAATAAGAAATTGGCAGGGTTGTTTTCATTAACATTACCAAACTCATCTTCACATTTAATAAACATGTCAAAAGTTGGATTAGCTTCTGTAAAACTTTGTTTAATTTGTTGAGTTGAAGGAGTGATTCCTTGAGGAGAAAAGAAATAAGCATCTAAATTTAAACTATCAAAAGTATTTGAGAAATCATTAGCTTGATATTTACAAAGATTTGCAGGTGTGTTAGTATCAATTATTACGTCAAAAATAGGATTTCTTGAAACATTATAAGGAGGATTAATCAAAGTAATATCCATATCTAAATCACTAACAATAGCAACTAATTCATCACTCGCATAATTATTATTTAAATCATATGCAGTCCAACAAAAAGTTGCAGTATCTTCTAGTAAAACAGGCATATCAATTGGTTCATTAAACTCAGAAAGTTCACAATCAGAACCATCTGTTGAGATCCCATAATCAAATAAATCTTTACATCCACTTTGAGCATCTAAACAATAAACTTGAACTTCAGAGCCATCAGCAGTTTGACTTAATTCAGCCCAAGTTTGAGGAATGATTTCATCACAATTTGAATCTAATTCTGAAGCGACAACAACAGGAATTGAAGCTTGAACATAATTACCTGCTTCATCATAAGCAACTACATTTAAAGTATAAGTTAAACCATCTTCAAGGTCGGCAAAGATAGAAAAGTCTTCATCAAGCTCACCTTGTCTAATAACATCTCCACCTTGAGTTAAAGTATAATTATAACTATCAATACCTGATTCATCATCATTAGCAAAAACTTCGCCTCTAATTCTACTTAAAGAACAAGTAGGACTAGTAACATTTAATGTAATATCAAAAGGAGGGGTTCTATCAACATAGAATTCAAAAGTTTCAGTATTACTACCAAGAGCCATACCACAAGTAATGTCATAAGAATAAGCTCCTTCATCTAAATAACCAAGATTAGCTGTGTAAAGAAGATTATTAGTTGTTGAAAAATCAAAATCATTTCCATCAACTTCACAACCATTAGGAGTTTGAACTCCAGTTAAAATCTCAAAATCTATATTGTTGTCAATAGTATAGCTTTCAGGTGAAAGCATAGTAATTGAAAACATTCTATCATAATGAACTGTTACTAAAGTATTATTTACTGAATATTCTAAACCTGCAAGATTAGTACAAGTTATATTATAATAAAAATCATGTCTTGAAAAAATGTCTTCATCATCTAATAATTTAATATGAGAATAATCTAATTCTATAGAATGTTTTTTTTTATAAGAGTTAAAATTATTAATATCATAATCAGGAAAACCAATTCCATTATATGTACAAATAGTTCGATCATTAGTTGTAATATTCAAACGAGTTTTATCAATTTCAAAATCAGTAATAGGATTTGGAGTTATAGAAACTCCTAAAGATGGTTGTGTTATATCATAAGCTAAGTAAAGTTCTTTAGGATGAAGAATCCCATAATAATCTTCACAAAGAACATAAATTATTTCTTCTCGCCCGCTTGAATCAGGAGATGTATGATCAAAAATTAAACTGTTCTGATTAACACTATATATATAGTGATCTAAACCATCATTTAAATTAAAATTAAAAGGAGTATTTGACAAACTTAAAGGCTCGCTAATACCATCACCTGATTTACTATATTTACATTGCTGAGCGCCAGACTCAGTTTTTACAAGTAAATCAAAACTAGAATTTGAAGATACGCCTAAATGAGGTGATTCAACCCAAATATTCATGAATGGAGCATTAATAGAGAAAGGTTGACAAACAGTTACAGGATTACCAAGAAAATCAGTAGCAGTTATTGAAAGCTCATAATCTCCATTAATTAAATGTTCTGCTGGACGAAACTCAAAAGTTTTATTATCTTCAGTTTGATTTGTTAAATCATAATTTGTAAGTTCTTTTCTCAATTCAATATTTTGAATAAGAACTTCTTCAGAATAAGTAACTGTGATTGCCGGTTGATGATCTTCGGTAGTTATTGTAGGAAAACTATTACAAACAGCTGAAACAGATATAGTTGACACTAATAAAGCTATTACTATCAGTAAAAGTACTCTTAATCTCATCCTCTTTTCACTCAATACTTATTTCTGGTTCATCTGGTGATTTTAAATCTAACCAGATTTCAACCGTGCTGTTGAAAGTATTGCCGGCGTTGTCTGTGGCAATTAATATGACGTCTTTGAATGTTTCTGAATCAACTCCTCCACAAAGCATTTTTGGTGGTGGGAAGATTTCGAAATCTCCATTTGGTTCAATACATTGAATAGTGGCTGGATCACATGGATAAATACAATCAATTCTAGGTTCTGCAGTTAAATCACAATAACTAATATAACAAATTTCAACAGTATCAGTCGAAGTAGTTCCTACAATGCTAATATTTTCAGTTCCAACAGTAAAAGCAGGTAACCTATTTAATAAGATATTCTCTGCATAAACATTAATATCATTAAGCTCTGGTTCGGAATCATCAATATATATAGTTGCAGTTTCTGCACGTGAATTACCAGCATAATCAACTACTGTGAAAGTAATAGTTTTTTCTCCTTCACTATTCCAAGCAAAGCTTGCAGGTATTTGGAAAATATTATTGTAACTATCAAGGTTATCAAGAGTTGTTCCTTCAACTTCCATACTCATCATTAATTCGTGTGAGCCTTCATTAGTAACATAAACTTCTACTTGTATTGGTTGATCTGAAGGCGAATATTCGGGAGAGATAGTAAGATTAAATTCAGGATTAGTATTATCAATTATTAACACGAATAAATCTTCTTTTTCACTACCAAGACTACCATTTTGTAATAGTTTTTGAGCAACTAATTCAACATCATAAATACCTTCAGATAAAGCTTCAGTAAATGTACAACTAAAGAAATTTTTGGTTGTAACAACACAATTAATGTTTGTAGTTGCAGGATTTAAAATAGCGGATTTAATTTGTATGTCTAATTGTTCTTCACTACCATTAACGTTTTGAGTATAATCTAATGTTAAGCTAGGAGTGTTTTGAACATTCCATTTATTGTTATGATGAGGATTATTTTCATTAGCACCAATCACATTAATTATTGGAGTGTTTGGAGCTTCTTTATCAAGTGTGAAAACCCAGTCATCAGCACATTCATTATCCATACCTGCAGGACAATCAGGATCACATTGTTCATCATCTGCGGCTACACAACAGTCACCTTCTTCATTAGTACAAATTTCACAGTTTGTATCTGCAGTAGCTGTACAATCAGGATCACAGACATTATCATCACTAGTTCCAACACAACAATCATCTTTTGTATTTAAACAAACAGAAGTTATACATTCATTATCATAAATATAACATTTATCATAGTCACAATATCCTTCTTCAATTCCAATCCATTGATTATTATCATTACAATATTCTTGATTTAATACATCGCAAGTATCTGGAATACAAATTGAACATCCATAATCATAATCTTTTGATCCACAAGTTGATTCATAAGCAGAGTTATCCCACACATCTCCTGAACAATAATATTCTTCAGCAGTGTCACAGAATCCTTCAATACATCCAAAGTTTGAATCATAACATTCAGAGTCGGATAATTTACAAACTGTACAATAAGAACTGCCAAAATTCCATCCAGAACCATCATAATAATCATTATTTGAAATATCACAATCATTAGTTTGTGCATCAGGGCTAGGATAAACTGATGAATCAACTCTCCCACATTCATTAGCATAATTTGTAGCAGAAACTTTGTCAACCCAGAATCCATCTTCATTACAAATGAAATGCTCTTCTGAATCACAAGAGTAAGGGTTACATGCAACATAATTATCTAAGCAAGTACTATCTAAAGCACCACACATAATATTATAATCTTCTGTAGTCCAATTGAAAACATCTGCACCATTATTTCTACACCATCTTTGATTTTCATAATCACAGAAATCTTCAGGAGCAGTTCCAGCTTCACAATCTGAGCAAATAGGATCTTCTAAACCACAAAGTTCCGGAGCACAATAATCTCCTTCAATATTTATATCTTCATAAGGTAACCATTCACCATATTGACAAATAAGTTGTGAGAAAGGATTACATTCATTATGTACACAATTACAATCAACATCCCAAGAAGTATCTGCATAACAATCTTGGAGATCACATAATCCATCTTCAGGTAAGTATAAACAACAATCATCTGAATTAGCAGTACAACCACCAAGATCAGTACAATCAGGATCTTCGCCTAAATCATAAACACCGTTAGTTAATCTACAATCAGGGTCACAAGTATCATCTTCTTCTTCCCAAGCACAACAACCATCTAAACCTGGTTTACAAGCTTTAGTATTATAACCATTATCATCTAAAACGTTACCAGCATAATCTTGTAAGTTTAATACAATTGAATAATTCCCATTAACCCAGGGACTGCCTTGTGGAGGAGTAAATGATAAAGTGTAATAATATCTTAATGAATCTTCACTTGAATAAACAAATAAAGCAGAACTAGTAGGAACAACACCGTTAGGACCAGTTATTTCTAAAACCCAGTCATCAACATTAATTCCAGAACCACTCTTTAATTCACTAATATTAACACTGATTGTTTGATATTCATTAACAATAGTTCCAGTAATTAATCCAGATTCAATTTTAGGTTTTTCATTATCAAAGAATAAATTCTTACCAGTGCTCATACCAACATTATCTAAATCATCTCTCATAGCAACATGGAACAAATAAGCATTTTCATCAGCTTCATCAATGTCATAAGTTAAGTTTAATTCTTTACCAAACCAAATATTTAAATGATCTTTATCATAAACTTTAATTGAATCACCAGTATTAACAGTTGTTTCTAAAGTTTCAGCCAAATTAATTACTGAAGTAAGAGCTCCTGAATTAACAGATTCAATTAAATAGAATTTTTTATAATTACCATAACTCTTTCTATTATGACTAAGAACTTCTAAGTAGTTGCCAGCAACCCAGTAGTTGTCAAGACTTAAATCTTCTTGAACAGTTATTGAACTTCCGCTAAAAGGTCCTTGATAAACAACTAATATGTTTTGATTACCACCAAGATGAGTATCAGAACCAATATTTGTTTCGCTTAATTGGTCATAAATTTCAGCAGGTTCATTATAATCCATAGGAATTTTTTGAACTAAGTAAAATTCAATCATACCAATAAATTGACTACTTGTTTGACCAGTAACAAATAAATTAGGATCATTTGTATAATAAGTATTATTTCTTGAAAGTCCATTACCATAAATTGCATTATTATAATAATAAAGAGGGTAATCATTTCCAGCCCAATCTTCGAATTGAACTTCACTAGTAGTTGCAAATAATGGATCTAATGTTGGATAAGACGGTGCTTTAGTATCTAAAATAATTCCTGAAGTTGATTGATCGCCAGAATTAACTCCATGATAATCAGTAACTTTAGCATGAAAAGTTAAAGGAATACTGTCTTTACCTCTAAATCTAAGAGTATTAGTAATATTCAAATTAGAATTAATACTAAAACTAATTTTTTTATTTTGTTTATCTGCAATA
>ERZ889078.334-NODE-334-length-42469-cov-18.480950_pt1 | contig 42469 bp, 42 predicted proteins | sample MGYA00521266_ERZ889078 | MGnify/ENA primary metagenome ERZ889078 (study PRJEB32303, sample SAMEA104408618) | aquatic metagenome | biome: Brackish water; feature: Pelagic; material: water | place: Baltic Sea | collected 2014-06-16T06:34:00 | depth 76,534 m ... | reverse complement strand
AAAGGACCTTGAGTTATAATTACGCAATTATATCAAAGAGGCATTAAATTATGATTATTATTCCAGCTAGATTAGCGTCCACAAGATTTCCACAAAAAGTTTTAGTTGATATAGGTGGACTGCCTATGGTCGTGAGAACAGCTAAAAGAGTTGCTCACTTAGACAGAGTCGTTGTCGCGGCTGATGATGAACTAATTGTTAAAATTTGCAAAGAGCATGGCATAGAAGCCATGTTAACGTCTACGACGCACAAAAGCGGAACCGATAGAATTCATGAATGCGCAACGATACTTCAAGTGGACGATGATGAAATAATCATAAACGTTCAAGCCGACGAGCCTTTTATAGAACCCGACGTAGTTGAATCTCTCATGAGTAAACTTAAAGAGTTGCAAGACTCAAATGAGCCTTTTATTATGGGTAGCTGTTACAATTCCATTAACGCCGAATCTGCAAAAGATTCAAACTTGGTTAAGGTCGTATTGGACAACAAAGAAAACGCCATCTACTTTTCACGTTCGCTCATACCATACAATCAAGGCGGAGGCGCAAAATATTTTGGACATATTGGGATTTACGGATTTTCTAAAAAGAGTTTAAAAGAGTTTTGTTCTTTACATGACGCGCCAATTGAAGACATAGAAAAATTAGAGCAGCTTCGCGCGATATATCATCAAAAAAAAATTGTCATGGTCAAAGTCTCTAGTACTGGCTTTGGAATAGACACGGCAGAAGATTTACAAAGAGCTATAGAGATTTTTCTCTAAAGCTATCTACTAGGTTTTATATATATCGTATAGTCTCCAAACTGCTCAATCATTGAGAAGTCATGTTTTTGGCAAAAAGTTGTTCTCATTTTTTCCATAATGGCTTGAGCCTTCTTTTTTGCTTCTTCACTTGTCTCAAACTCTTGACTTTGAAAAATACCGCTTTTCACAAAACAACTACAACTATTTTGAACGTTTACTGTATACATGTCTTAAGTTCCTTAAAAATCAAAAATATCGTCAAAATCTTCATCGCCAGCCGAGCCAACTTCATCCATGGTTAGCATGCCGATAATGGTTTGACAATTAACGACTATCGTGTCGTTCATAAAATCTACGCTAGGCGCTCCCGTATGAAATGATTTTTGAATCCAACTTGACAAATCATTGCTAAAGGCGGAGAACATAGGTCCCAAGTCTTCCGCATTTTTGGTAAATTCTTCTATGTGCGAAGCCAAATTTTTTGACAAATCACTCAAAGCGTTGGAGATGGGATAAACTTCGGCATATGCGGATAAAATTCCACTAACTCTATCTAGGTGGGCGCACATTTCAATAATGTCATTAGCGTCTAAAGCTCCTCCTCCAACTAAAAGCATTAAGGAGTTTAAATTATCCGCGTATTCTTCTAAATCTAACAAATCATCAGAATCCATATAATCAAATACTTCTAAACCTTTTGACGCTTCAAAAGTTTTAGTTGCGACATCCATGTTTTTCACAAGAGGAGCAATGGGAGCCGCAGATAGAGTAGACGTAACAACCTCTACTTGTTTATCTACGCTATACTGTTTTTCTGTAACTAATTCAAAAGAAATTTTGTTTTCGGTAAGTTTATAACCATCTCTGATACTATTTTTTATTATTAGCAACTCTATAATTTTTTTTGGCAACACATCAATATTTACTAAAGTAAAATATTGTTTAGTCTCGGATTCTTCTATGTACAGTTTGGCGCTATTTGAGAATTTCATCTGTTTCTCAACTATGGAGACTATTAAACGAACGACGTCACTTAAAAAATGTAATTTCGCTCTCGCGTTTAAAAGAAAAAATTCCCAAAACTCAGCTAAAGAGTCTTCTGAATCCAATGTAAACGTAGTATGCCTACTAAAAACTTTGTTTGTGTATAAATTGATTGTATGTTTGCTAACGCTTTCATGTTTTCTCGACTCTATCAAAGATATGTAATTTTTAAGCCTAGAGTTAAAAACATCCGCATCCACTGGCTTTGAGACGTAATCTTCAGCTCCATTATTTAAAATACTTCTTCGCTGTTCGACGTCGTCCACGGTAGAGACCGCAATCACCATAACTTTATTATTTTCTGAACGAATTATCCGACTAGCCTCAATGCCATCCATATTGGGCATGTTTATGTCCATGAAAACAAGTTCATAATTTTTCTCTCTGGACTTTTGGACGGCAATCAGTCCGTCCTCCGCTTCATCCATGTCAAAATGAACCATAGCGTTTACGGCTTGATACTCATCTAAAAGAGCTCCCATTATCATTCTATTTGTTCTATTATCATCTACAATTAGGACTTTCACAATCTCTAGCCTTTTACTTCAAGTTTTGCCAATATTTCTGACACGCATCTACTATAATCTTTTAAGCCTTTAGAACGTTTCGTATCTAGCGTTATAGGCGTTCCTGTTTCAAACTGCTGGGCAAGTTTTATATCTATCCCAATGGGAGATAATAGTTTACTCTTGCCAAAAGATATTTTTACTTTTTCTAGAGAATCTTTATGTTCATTCACATGAGGATTAAACATGACGGGAAGTATAAAAACCTCTGCGATTTTTCTGTTAAAATCCGACGCGCTCTTGTAGAGGGCTCTCATCATTTGACCTACCGCCACAACGCCTAAATGATGAGGGACGAAAGGAATCAAGACAATATCCGCAACTTCAAGAGAATTTTTTAAAAGCGCGTCAAAAGTTGGTGGAGTGTCAATAACGCAGTAATCAAAAAAGTCTGCGATTTTTTCACGTTTAAACCTATTTTTCAAGACGCCACTCAAATCTGAGTAGTCATAAACGTCAAAAAAAACAAGAGCCGGAGACAACGTGAGATTTTCATGAACGGTTGGGATAAAAGTTTCACTTAAAGTTTTACCATCAAAGATGGAGTGAACGCCAAGATGCTCGTCCAAGTCGCAACCAACTCCAATGGAAGCGTGACCTTGGGTGTCAAAATCTAGAAGTAGTACTGAACCATGTTTTGCTAAGCCACTTGCAATGTTCACTGCCGTCGTTGTTTTAGCGGAGCCACCTTTACGGTTGCTAACTACAATGGTTTTCACTAGTGTCGAATCCTTCCAATACTATTTGAAAAAGTTTTTTATTTTCAGAAAAATCATATCTACACGTATAATTCTTTTTATACGCCATTATTAATTGAATGACGGCTAAATGAATGTCATCGCATTCGTGAAAATTTAAAGAAACCTCGTTTGGGGCTTGTTCTTGCAAAAAATCTCTAAATAAAACGACTTCATCTTCATAAATAACCGACGTGAAAGTAGCTTCGCTATTTTCATATGTAATTGCCATTTATATCTCCTTAACTTGGAATGCGAACTGTTTTGATAACGTTTATTAAAACGCCGTTTAAATCTAAGACGCCATCTAACTCTAAAGATTCCGTAAATTCATCCTCTTCGTTTGAATGCATGATACTACTCTCTTGCGCATGAGCTATGTCTTCTATAATGTCAACCTTTATGGCAAAAACTTTCCCAGCGTTTTCATAAATAATCAACTTTTGCAATGAGTTCGCTACAGTGTCGAGTTGATTTACAAAAGTGTCCAAAGCGCCCATGGTGTGCCCATAAATGTTGTTAATATCCACGTCTAGAATTCGTTTGGCTTCGACTTTATTATGTCTATACATTTCTATGGCGTCGCCACCACGATGATGTAATTGCTTATGATACTCTACCAACTCTCTAAATATAATGCTCATGCTATCATCGTAAGAGTTAAAAGCGTCAATCCATTTCCCCAACTCGCACATATGTGGATTTGTTGTTTTTGTAAATTCACTGCCTGTGTTTATAGCCACTTTTAAAGATTCAACCCAAGCCCCATGCGCCACTTTGAACTTTGCAAACAAAACTTTCAACTCTTCATCATAACTATTCATCCCAATAAGTTTTCGAAAACTTAAAACTTTGATAACTTTATTTTCATGGCTCATCATGCCATCAATAAATTTATTAGAACTAGGGATATTTGTCAAACTTTCCGCTTGAATAATTCTCTGAATATTCTCAATTTTAATTGCATATCTATTTGTATCTACTCTAAAAACTATCAAATCTATCATAATTTAAGTTCCTTTTACTTGAATTGCCCTAAGCAACGTTAATCTCTTCTTTTAACTTTTGCGAAATTCCTAAAAGCCCTAAAGGATCTATAGCCATAATTATCTGTCCATTCCCCAAAAGAGCCGTACCACTAAAGAGTGGATGACCTTCCAAAATTCCAACAAGGGGCTTTTGAACAACGTCTAACTGTCCTAAAAACTTATTTACTACGACAGCCAAAAGATTATCTTTGATATTTAGGACGACAATGGATAAAGGCTCGTCTTTCATCATCTCTTCGTTAAGCATAGATTTGATAAATAAGAGAGGAATCACTTCACCTCGTATATAAACAAACGGTTCATTATGGAGATATTCAATCTCTTCTCTTTCAAGTTTTACGGTTTCGGATACGCTATCCATTGGAAGTCCATAATGAATGTTATTCATCTGAATATGTAAAAGTGACGTTACCGCTAAAGACATTGGAATAGCTAACGTAATGACTGTGCCATGATTGGCTTTAGTTTTTATGTTGATGCTTCCGCCAAAACTTTCTATCGACTTTTTAACGACGTCCATGCCTACGCCACGACCACTAAACTCGGTAATTGCTTCAGCCGTTGAGAGACCTGGAAGCAAGACAAGTTCCGCCTTTTCATCTTCACTTAGAGAGTCTAACTGTTCTGCGCTCATAAGTCCCTTTTCTAAAACCTTGCTCGCGACTCTATCTACGTTTATGCCCGCTCCATCATCTATAATTTCAATTATGATTCTATCAGATTGAGGATACGCTTTTAAAGTTACCGTGCCGCTAGCGCTTTTTCCTTTTTGCTCACGCACTTCAGGAGTTTCTATACCGTGGTCAAGAGAATTTCTCATGATATGAATCATGGGATCGGCAAGCATCTCTATCATGTTCTTATCTAAGGTTGTCTCTCCCCCAGACATTTCTAGTATAACTTTTTTATTGAGTTTTTTAGCTATGTCGCGCACAAGTTTTGGATACCTGTCAAATACGTAAGAAATAGGTAGCATTCTCATGCCCATGATTAAATCTTGAAGTTGTTCCGAGAGGCGATTAATAAAAATATATTTTTCCATTATCTCTCGTTTAATAACCGCATGAGTCATTCCAACAACGTTATCAGCCAAATATGGAAGTGAATTTTTAGCGACTAAAAGCTCTCCAACTACATTCATGAGAGAGTCAATTGATTCTTGATCTATTTTGACTGTTTTTCCAACAACCGCTTTTTTAGTATCTTCTTTTAGTGATTCTTGTTGTAGCTCTTTTTTATACGTTGCCACTATAGGAGCAGGCATAGATTCTAAAACTTCAGTTGCAATTTTTTCAGTTTTATTAGTTGGCGTCTCCAGCTTAACAACTGCTCTATCTTCTTTTTTAGCGCTATTTATGCCAAGGTGAGATTCTAAAAATGAATTAATTTCATCTTTTGATTCAAAATTGCTTGGCATGCCCTTAACAAACTTAGAAGTTTTAGAGAGTATCACGGCCACTCTCTTAATTTCATCATCACTGTTCACATACTCTAAAGACTTGTACTGTTGCATTAAAATCTCTTGAGCTCTCTCTCTTAAATTATCAGTAATCTCTATATTCTTTTGAACTATTTCAACAGTTTGCATAGACTCTTCATCGCTGCTTTTTTCATTAATGATTTCTTCATGATCGGTATTTTGGATTATCTCAACCGTACCCTCTCCCCCATCGGAAGCGTATTGTTGACCTTTATATAAATTATCAAAAAAAGAATTCAAACGAGTAGTGTCTTTTTCATCGATTAATCCCACAATGTCCAAAAATCGCTGAAGTTGAAAAGATTGGATTGTCTCCGATCCAACCAATTCCATAGAGTTTTTAACTTCATCCGCAATTGTCGCCAAATCAAAGTCGTCAGCTATGCTTCTCAACTCTTTCAAAGAGTCTATATTGTGTCCAACGTCTCCATCTTTGATTTGTAAAAGCGTTTGAACGTCCAGAGGGAGAAGTTGTAATTCGTCTATAAAATTGAACAAAGACTCTTCAATCTCTTCATATGTGGCGTATATGTACGCCACTATCTGCGACTTCAACAATAGACCGTCTTCATCTTCCGTACCGCTTAGAACAGATTTCGCGTTTTCATCACTCATGCACGAATAAACGCCTAAAACTTTATCCCCTAAAAGAGAGAGGGTATAAACGGGATCGTTGCCATATACCATGCAAGATTCATCTACGTCAAAAAGAATGGCGTACAAGTTTTCACGTTCACAAAATTCTTTGTCAATCTCTTTATTTACAAATGGTATCTTTACTGAGCTAATGTTTGCCAGCGTAGTTAAAGGAATGTTTATAAGGGCAAGCTTGTCTGAGACTGGTGAAAATGGAATTTCCCAAACTATTTCTCCTTCCATCTCTTTACCCATTTGTTTGGTCAACTCTAAAACAATGCGATTAACGGTTTCTTCATCCGCGTCTACAATATCGCCTGTCTCTTCCGCCGCTTCCACAAGATTCATAACTTCATCAAAAGCGTCATAGAGAGCGGCAGTCATATCTGCCGCAAACTTAAGTTTACCACCACGTAACATGTCTAATAAATCTTCTGCATGATGAGTGATATTTTTAACAGACTCAAAACCCACAATTCCACTACCACCTTTTAAAGTGTGCGCGGCGCGAAAGACAGAATTGAGAAGTTCTGGATCGTCTCCTCCTATCTCTTCAATATTTTGATCGATAAAGGCTAGGTTTTCTCTGGCTTCGCTTAAGAACTGTTCTAATAATGGGTCCATCATATCTCCTTAACTTTTCACTAAAATATCTATATAAGCTTGAAGTTGCTCTGGCTTCACGGGCTTTGTCTCAAATAAATTAGCGCCAACTTTATACGCGTTGACTATATCTTCCTCTTTTGCCTGAGTTGTTACCATAATTACGGGAACAAACTTATTATTGCGTTGCTTTCTCAACTCGCTTATAAAAGAATACCCATCCATAATTGGCATATTGACGTCAACTAGATATAGATCTATACCAGCGTCCAAAGTTTTTTCAAGCGCTTCCATTCCATTTTCAGCTTCGACTATGTCAAGTCCCATGGACTTTAGTATAGCTCCATGGTAATTTCTAACAGTTTTAGAATCATCCACAATCATTATCGTCGCCATTACACCCTCCTAAAAAAATTCTATTTCGTCACTATCTGAACTATTTTGAGCAGATTTGCCGGAGAATCTACTTCTTTTCTCTTTCGCTTCTTTTAACGTAGCGGTAAACTTTACTTGCAATTTCTTTAAACTGTCATTCGCTAAATTTTCATCACTCTTTTGCGCATGCAAAAAAATGTCAATGCTCTTTCTCATGCTATTAATCGCTTCTATGCTAGCGTTCAATTGTTGCGTTATTATATCTTGATACTGCAGCGAAGTGGATATCTCTTCATCAATCTCAAGATGATTTTTTTCTATGAAATTACTCATTTTCATCAAAGAGTCAGTCGAAAGTTCTATTACGCTTTCCTGGACGTCTCTAATATGTTCTAATAAATCGTCAACTGACTTTAATATAAGCATGTTTAAACCTTTATCTATGCGGGAAGTCTTAAAACTCTAGTTATCGCTTGTTTTAATTGCGCTGGATTAAATGGCTTCACAATCCATCCCGTAAGACCCAACGCTTTACCCTGCTCTTTTAATTCAACTTTTGTTTCAGTCGTTAACATCAAAGTAGGCGTTCTACTCGTCGAACTCACCGCCCTTAACTCTTTTAAAAACTCCAAACCATTCATAACTGGCATATTTAAGTCGGTAATTATTAAATCTGGCTTCATCCCAGCTTTGATTTCCGCCAAGGCGACTGTAGCTTCCGTATATTGTTTAACTTCTATTGGCATTGAATTTGTCACCATTCTTGTTGAAGCTAAGGCTGTTTCACTATCGTCTACGAATATTACTAATGGCATTTATTTCTCCTATTTTTGATAAATTAAAGTACTATCTATTTTTTTTGCGTTGAAAACCGAAACTATTCGGCTCATATATTCGGCATGTCCCAAAAGAACGTAGCCACCTGGATTTAACATATCATAAAACGTCATAGCAACCTCTTTACGAGAAGCGTCGTCGAAATAGATAAGCATGTTTCTAGAAAATATAACGTCGAATTTTCCAAGAGCTCTCATTTGCGCTTTGTCGAATACGTTAACGACTTTAAAGTCAACGGTTCCATGTAAATCTTCACTAAGTTCGTACCCTAAGGCTTTTTTCTTAAACCATCTGTTTAAAATAGATTTTGGTATCGCATGGACTGAACGCTCTGTAAACTTTGAAGATTTAGCTTTTGCTATTACCGTTGAATCTATGTCAATTCCAATCACTTCAATATCTCTTTGTTCAACCACGGTTCCTTCTTCTAAAATATGCAAAATAATAGAGTATGGTTCCTCACCTGTTGAACATGGCGAAGACAAAATGCGGAGCGGTTTACCTGAGAGCATTTTTTTGTTAAGTTCTGGCAATATGGTATTGGCTAAGACTTCAAACTGCTCTTTTTCTCTAAAAAAATATGTTTCATTTACAGTTATTCCATTCATAAGTTCTTGGAACTCCGAGCCTTCTTTATCTTCAAAGCGTAACTTGAAAAAATATTTTCTAAAACTATCAACGTTTAAGTCTTTCGCGCGCTTATCTATAAACTTCGCTAATTTGTCAAAATGTTTGGCTTCTTCTAAATATATACCACTTTTTCTGTATATAAATTCACCAATTTTTGCAAAATTATCTGATGACAAAAGATATGACATTTACATTATCCTTTAATCATTTTAATAGCGTCGTTCACCGCAAACTCAGCGTAAAAGTCACCAGCAAATCGTTCTTTTAGAGATTGAAGAAGTTCAATGTCTTCAACTTCCCCAATCTCTCCCATGTAATCGACTGCAGTCATGGCCACGTTGATGTCTGATTCAGTCTCCAACAATTCTATCAACATGTCACGAGACTCTGAAAAATCCACGTCGCCTAAAACATTAATTGCAAAGATTCTAAGGTCCTTGTCTTCTCCTATTAAAAACTTAACTATATAGTATTTAATCGAATCTCCAAAGTTTCTTAGCATTGAAATACCGAGATTTCTTAAATAAGCGTTTTGTAATTTTAAAAGATCCATGATCTTTTCAATAGGAACCTCATTAACATCCATATTTGATATGATTGAAGCTATTTTTGTACATATTTCTTTATCTCCGTCTTCATGATTCATGTAAGAGACTAAATACTCCACGCCGCCAAGTTTTGATATTTCTTCCACGGCGTAGTCTTTTCTATAACTATCATTATTTTTCTCAAAAAATTCGATAGCGTCCTCAAGAGTAAAAAAAACGGGTAACTCTTCTATAGCTTGCTTTGAATGTTTTTTTAGTAAGGCCATTTATGTCTCCTTTATTTCAGGGTCGCTATTTTTTTTAATATATTTTTAAAATCTAACTGTTCCATGATTCCACCGCGTTCATAAGCTTCTCGTGGCATTCCATAAACAGTGGCGCTCTCTTCGCTTTCGCCTATAGTATAAGCGCCCTCATGTCTTAGCCTAACAATCGCGTCCGCGCCATCGTCTCCAATACCGGTAAGAATTACCCCTACAATATTTTTGCCTTCAAATACTTCCAACGCGCTATTCATCATGTCGTTAACGCTTGGTTGAAAGAAACTTTTACCTTTAACTTTCTCTTCTCTTATGACAATTTTACCAGATACTTTTTTTGCGAAGTTCATATGAACTCCGCCTCGAGCCACGTAAATATTTCCTGGAATCAGTTCCATATTCTGCGCGCTCTCATGAACTGGCAACACGCTCGCGTTATCTAATCTTTGAGCGAACGCTTTAGTAAATTGTTCTGGCATGTGCTGAACTATGCATACGGGATATTTGTAATTAGCCGGCAAAGAAGCGCAAATTTGTTCAATAAGTCCAGGACCACCCGTAGACGAACCAATGAGAACCACCTTTGTAATATCCAAAGAGGAGTGTTTTTGCTCTATTGTTTCTTTTGTTACAGTTGCCCTTTTCCTCTCTCTAATGGGAGGTCGCGCCACGTTGCGCTTTAATCGTCTAGGAGAAATTATACTCAGAGTTTTCACTTTTTGAAGTATGTCTTCACGATTTTCACTTTTGCCAACGTTCATGGTTCCAGGTTTCGCTATGTAATCAACGGCGCCTAAGTCAAGCGCGTCCATAGTAATCGTGGCGTCTTCCGTCGTGAGTGAACTTATCATAAGAATGGGAGTTGGTTGATTATTCATAATTTGTTTAACCGCTTCAATGCCATTCATAATTGGCATATTAATATCCATCGTTATTATGTCATATTGAAAAGAAGTCGCTTTGTCTACGGCTTCTTTACCATTCTTGGCAGTGTCAATTTCAAAATCCAACGTCTGGATTATCTCCGTTAACTGTCTCCTCACTAGCGCTGAATCATCAACGATCAATATTTTTTTTGCCACGGCTAATCCTTATCTAACACTATGTGATTTATATCCATCAAAAGAACTAACCTCTCGCCATTGTTAAGAGACAATACGCTTGTAAAAAGATTATTATCGTCTTCTTTTCTTACGTCTGATTCTTGGATGTTCAAAATATCACTGACGCTATCTACGACAAAACCAATTCTTACGTCATTTATATTGCATATGATGATTTTTGAGTCTTCGTTTATTGTCGTAGGTATGTTCAACTTTTTAAATAGAGAAACGATCGTAATAATCTGACCTCTAATATTTATGATGCCAGCGACGCTCTCACTGCTAAAAGCGACGTTTGTCGTCTCCACCACGTCTATAATTTCATCAACCCCATCAACTTTGAACGCGTATTCTTTGCCCAAAAGTTTAAACACTATTACTTCCATGGCGTATTGGGTAGTTGATTCTTGGGCTAGAACTTTAGAATCAATAAAAGAACTATTTTGAGAAAATATATCTTCTAAAACTTCACTACCAAAAAATGATATTAAGGATTCTTCTCCATGAATTACTCCAGAAACTTTATTTCCTTCAAAGAAGTCATTCATGTACTCTATATTGGAAATAGTGAAATTTTTAATGTCTATAATGTCATCTATAAGCAATCCAACGCGTTTCCCGTCATGCGAAGCGATTAAAATTCTATTTTTATCACTCTTTTTAGCGACGAACCCATAGTAAATTCTCAAATCTATAACTATAAGTAGTTCATCTCTTAAAGTTATTAGCCCTAATACTTCTGAGGAACTACCGGATATACTCGTAATATTAATGTCCGCTAAAATGATTTCTTGAAGGTATTCAATATTCAAAGCGTATTTTTCTCTAAACATTGAGAAAACGAGAAAACGGTTACTGTCTTCTTCTTTTGAGAGTTCTAACTTTGGCTTACCGCCTTTAATCTCTTTAGCCTCTATTTTCACTTTATTTATTTTTGAGATTAATATATCTAAAGAAATAACCTGAATAAGCATATTTTGATATTTATACACGCCAATTATGGGATCATTCTCTTTTTCAATATATTCTATATTTTTTTGTTCTATGACAACGGTGTCATACACTTCACTGACCAGAAGAGCGTTGCTAGCGTGCACGTCGTTTAAACTTAATAATCTCGTCTTACTCGCTTCATATTCTGTCTTCTCAAATCCAAATAAAAGATTGAGATCCAATAAAGATACAATAGCACCTGCAACCGCGCATAAACCCCTAACGCCTTTTGGTTTTAAAGGTAGTTGCATGAGTGATGGAACGCGAGAAATTTGGTTTATATCTTCTGTTGATATTCCATAATTTTCCATTCCATTTTTAATAATTAGTATCTCTTGTATTTGCATTATAATATATCCAATTAGCCTTGCTGAAGTTCATCCGCCATAACGGCCAACTCTTCAACTCCCTCGCCAATGCGTGAAACGGTTTCAATAATAAGTTCACTGGCCTTACGTGACTCCATAGCGTTTCTCGCGCTAAGTTCAACCGCTTTTTGAACCTCATTTACACCAATGGTTACTTGATTTATCCCCTCTAAATTTTGATCATTTACAGATTTAAGGCTTGTGTACCTATCGAGTAAATCGACTAACATGTCTGTTATTCTTAAAATATCTGATATTAAGCCGTCAATTAATTCTTGTTCATTTCCTTGAGATATGAGAAGATTATTCCAATCTAATTTTACAGTGTCTATTTCAGAATTCATGGACTCCACGATATCATTAATTTTCTCTGTATTTGAGCTTGAGTCTTTTGCTAAGTTTCTAATGTCTGAACTAACGACGGCGAAGCCTTTTCCAAAATCACCAGCTCTCGCGGCTTCAATTGAACCACTGATAGCCAACATGTTTAATTGAACTATAGAATTTGAAATATTGCCAACCGTTTTGTCAACGCTTTTTGTCTCTTTGACTATTATGCCTAATTCAGCCGCCGCTTGATTTCCATTTTTGATTGATTCCGTAAACGCGGCGCGAATTTCAACAACAGTGGTCTTAACCACGTTAAAAGAGACTTTAAGCAAGTCGAAATTTCTTCTTGCGATTGAGATAAGCGAGTCAATGTCTTTTGCCGCGTTTAAACTAGCCCCTATTAACTCTTTATTGTTGAGAACGCTTTGATTTGTCGTATGAGATGACGATTCAATCTGATTAAGAGCGTTCGTCACGTCTTCTAACGCGTTTTGAATCTCATCCATATTACTGCCAATGGTATCTGCTGATAAAGCTATGTCCTCAGCTGATTTCATTGTATCCGTAGAGTATTTTAATTCCTCGGCGAGGTTAGATAAATCTTTGATGTCATCTTCAGTTTGAGCGAGCGCGTCTGATTGTATTTCAATGCCGTTTAGAGTTTTTTCAACAGAAAGAGCGATTTGACTCGAAGCGTCGGCTATGTCTTGCGAGCCATTATTTATTTTTTCTATTAAATTGTCGAGTTTTTTAGTATATGATCCAACGCTTCTTGCGGCCTCAACTGAATAAACGGCTATTTTTGTAAGTTCTTCCATTTTAAGACTAAGATTATTCCCCTTAACGCCATTATCAGAGATAATAATTGTAGTTGAACCAATACTAGTTATAATGCCATCAATGCTAGATTGAATTTTATTAACCAGTTCTGATATAAATTCAGCGTTTCTTTCACTCTCTCCAGCCAAAGCGCGAGTCTCGTCGGCTACAACCGCGAAACCCTTGCCATGTTCTTTTGCGCGAGACGCTTCTATCGCCGCGTTGAGGGCGAGAAGGTTCGTCTGATCTGCAATTTTAGCGATGAAACCAACTGCGTCGCCAATATTTTGTGAAGACTCTTTTAACTCTTCACTTTTTGTAGAACTTTCTTTCGCGACTTTTACGGCTTTGTCCATTCTTGCGACGGAATCATTTACTTTTTGAACGGAAGAAATTATGGTGTCTCCAGCTACCAGAGTTGAAGAGATGACTGTTTCGATGGTTGAGTTCATATTGCTTATGTTATTGGTGATACTTTTAACGTTAACTAAAGCTTCTTCACTAGCGCCACTATTTTCTTCCGCCGCCGTGGCAATCTGTTCCATGGAGGACTTCAACTGCTCTATCGCGCTTACGCTCTCTTGAGCGTTTTCAAGTATGGACATAGCGACGCCTGCAATGCTTTCACTAATTTGTTGTTGCTTAGCCAGCGTTCTCTGTTTGCGTTTATCCGTGCCAGGAGCTAACTCTACCGATGTTGAAGGCGAACCAATTTTTTTTACAAATGCCATTATAAAATCCTTTTTCTCTTAATCTAATGTTGCATAAAGCTCTTGAGCTTTTTTAATATCTTCACGAGACGGCTTCACTCTAATGGAAACGTACTTTGTGTTTCCATTTTTGTCAATTGAACGAAGAACTGTTGCATGGACCCAATAAAATCCTCCGCCTTTGCGAGAATTTTTTACGTAACCAGTCCAAAAACCTTTACTTTGAACGTCGTCCCAAAGAGATTTAAACGCGGCTCTTGGCATATCTGGATGACGAACAACGTTATGTGGTTGTCCTACTAGGTCATCGGGAGTCATATTGGCGACTTTGTAAAAAGTATCATTTGCATACTGAATTATACCTTTTGAGTCAGTTTCAGACAAAAGATATAAATCACTATATAAGACCTCTCCATCTTCTAAAAACGTTAAACCTTCAATATTAATATCATTGCTATTTTTTGACATGCGGAACCTCCTAAGAATAATAATTATTCGGTAGAGTACTCTTAAAAAACTAAAAGTAAATTTAAATACATGATTTTTACAAGTGATTTGTCACTTTGTTACTTTAGCAATCTGGAATATTAGAAAAAATTATGTTTGATTTGTAAAAGCAAAAACCTTCCCACTTTAATAATTTAAAGTATTGAAGGTTTGCCTTTGAAGAGGATGGATTTTCGTAAGGTTAATTAGATATTGTCTCTAATGCCTAAGTCAGCTACAAGCTTATGGTAAGCGTCTTTTTGCGTTCTTTTAAAGTATCTCATAAGACGACGACGTTTACCAACTAGTTTTAATAAACCTAATCTTGAAGCGTGATCTTTTTTGAAAATTTTCAAGTGTTCCGTCAACTCAGCGATTCTCACTGTTAAAAGAGCAATTTGAACTTCACTTGAACCTGTATCCGTATCGCTACGACCATATTTTGTAACTATTTCTTGTTTTTTAGCCGAATCTAAAGCCATAATGACCTCCTGATGGGTATGTAATCTAACGTTTACGCTCTATAGCGTAAAGTTGAAGTCGCATTATAGCCATTTTATCTTCGTATTAGCAAATTGTCGTTAAAATATGTCTATGAAAAAAATTCTTATAGTAGACGACAGCAAAGCGATTTTGGCGATTTTGAAATCGGAAGTGGACAAATATCCAGACATTGACGCCTGTTACGCCCAAGATTACAAAAGCGCCATGCGCTTGATGCGTGATAACCAAGGCGAGTTTCACGCCGCGCTTTTAGATTTAAATCTTCCGGACGCGCCAAACGGTGAAATCGTTAAACTAGCCAACGCGAATAAAATACCGTCGGTGGTGCTCTCGGGAACCGTCACTGAGAAGACGAGGGAGTCTTTCGCAGACAAAGACATTATCGACATTATCGTAAAAGACACTCCCGCGAGCGCGAAATTTGCCGTAAACGCCATACTGAGGACGCTTAAAAATTATGACACGCATGTTCTCGTCGTAGACGACTCTAAGATTTACAAAAAGTCAATCACCGATAGTCTGCATAAGATAAAGTTAAACGTGATTGAAGCCGAAAATGGCGAAGAAGCACTCTTAAAACTAGAAAGCAATCCGAACATATCAATGGTCATAACGGATTATGAAATGCCAAAAATGAATGGTTTGGACTTAACGTTTAAAATACGGGAGTTGTACAAAAAAGACCAATTGTCCATCATCGCCATGAGCACTGTCGCAGGACAAGAAATAATTGCGAAATTTTTGCGTTTTGGGGCAAACGATTTTCTAAATAAGCCATTTTCTCACAGCGAGATAGTAACGAGAGTGAATTCCAATCTTGAACTGCTAGATTTGTTTTCTAAGATAAAAGACATGGCTAACAAAGATTTTTTAACAGGCATGTTCAACCGCAGATATTTTTTTGACAGTGGTAAATCTATATTTAATAAAAATAAAAGAAAGCGTAAACCTCTGGCTGTAGTCATGGTGGATATTGATAAATTTAAAAATATTAATGACTCTTATGGTCATGACGTTGGTGATGACGCCATTAAACAAATTAAAGTAATTCTTGATAAGAACCTTAGAGAATCTGATCTCGTCGCAAGATTTGGTGGAGAAGAATTTTGCATACTTCTTGAGGATATCAACATTCAAGAAGTTCAAGCGCTCTTTGAAAAAATCAGAGCCGAGTTTGAATCAAACGCAATAACTTCCCATGGATTTGAAATATCCTACACAATTTCCACTGGCGTTTTCTTTGGTTTATTGGACTCCATGGATGAAATGATTAAATTATCCGATGAAGCTCTTTATGAAGCTAAAATAACTGGAAGGAATAAAGTAGTTATAAAATCATAACGCTAGTTTTAAGTTCTTTTGATATAATCCAATCTTTAAAAAATAAAAATAAAGTATATAAATTATGTTAATAACTCGAGCTAGTGAGTATGCGATACTCTCTCTTATTCTTTTATCAAAAACAAATGAACCGCAAGATAGTGAAACTCTATCTCAAGAACTATCCATCTCAAAAAGTTTCTTAGCGAAAATACTGCAAACGTTAGCCAAAGATGGCATATTAAAATCATTTAAAGGCGTCAACGGTGGATTTATTTTAGCGCTCAGACCAAAAGATATTAGTATGCTCAGAATCATGACGTGCGTTGAAGGAAAAGCGCCAGCTGTATTTGACTGCGCGTCATCCGCCGATGATTGTCCATCCGATAGAGCCACGTTGTGTTCAATCTGGCCATTTTTAAATAAACTACAAGGTAAAATTGACATATTTTTAGCTGAACTTACGCTAGACGATATATTAAAAGAAGATTAATATATGGCGAGAAAGCTTACTTTAAGGCAACAGGTTGGGACAACTCTCAATTTTTTATTAGGTCAAAAAGATTTAAGCGTCGTTGTTTTTGTTATGGCGATTTTAGCGATTATCATTGTTCCTCTTCCATCCCCAATATTAGACTTACTGCTAACGGTTTCTATGTCCATAGCTATTTTAATCTTGCTAATTTCGTTATACATACCAAAACCAACAGACTTGACAACCTTTCCCACGCTCATTCTCATCATTACTCTTTTTAGATTGTCACTTAACGTCGCGACGACGAGAATGATACTCAGTCATGGGCATGAAGGCACTGAAAACGTTAGTAGCATTATTACAAGTTTTGGAGATTTTGTTGTCGGGGGAAACTTCGTCATTGGTATTATTGTTTTTTCCATCTTAGTTCTTATCAATTTTATGGTTATTACAAAAGGTTCAACGAGAGTTGCGGAAGTCGCCGCGCGATTTGTCCTTGATTCCATGCCGGGTAAGCAGATGGCCGTTGACGCCGACTTAAACGCCGGTCTCATTGATGACGCGCAAGCAAAAAAACGCCGAGCGGAAATACTTCAAGACGCAAACTTTTATGGAGCTATGGATGGTTCTAGTAAGTTTGTCAAAGGTGACGCCGTCGCGGGTATCGTCATTACTCTCATAAACATTATTGGCGGTTTTCTTATCGGCGTTTTTCAACATGACATGAGCGTGGGCGACAGCGCTTCGGCGTTTACTCTTCTCACGATAGGTGATGGTTTAGTTGGACAAATTCCCGCTCTAATCATATCGACGGCTACGGGCATCATGATAACGCGCTCTTCTGGCGATGGAGACAATTTCGCCGAGGGAACCATAAATCAGATGATGGGTAACTCTAAAATCATGATGATAGTCGGTTTTATCATGATTTTGTTTGCCCTAGTGCCTGGACTGCCGACCGCTTCCATGGGTTTTGTTGGAATTATGTTCGCGCTTCTCGGCTGGTCCATTTACAAATATGACAAAGGCGAACTTAGCATACTCGACGTTGAAAATATCATTGGCAAAAAATCAAGTAAACAATTAGAAAAAGAGAAAGCGGCCATCAAACCTAAAAAAACGAATGAAGAGATAGCTAAAGAAGAAGAAATCGCCTTAGAGGACATTCTTAAAGTTGAAATGCTTGAACTAACGCTTGGTTACCAACTTATTCGTCTCGCCGACGCCGCGCAAGGTGGAGATTTGCTAGAGCGAATACGCTCTATGAGGCGTAAAATTGCGAGTGATTTTGGATTTTTAATGCCTCAAGTTCGCATTCGCGACAACTTGCATCTCCTTCCTCAGCAATATCAAATATTGTTAAAAGGAGTTTCCATTGGCGAGGGCGAAATAATGCCTGACAAATTCCTCGCCATGGATAGTGGCATGGCGACGGGAGACATACAAGGTCTAGCGACAAAAGAACCCGCTTTTGGACTAGACGCCCTTTGGATTAATCCCGAGCTTAAAGAAGACGCCATTATAAATGGATATACGGTGGTAGATCCGGCAACAGTAATCTCAACGCACATGAGTGAACTCATAAAACGCAACGCGGAAGACCTTCTTACTCGACAAGAGGTTCAAACCTTAACAAATAAGATAAAAAGCGACTTCCCTGTGATTGTTGACGACGTACTTAAAGTGGCGTCCATTGGCTTAATTCAACGAGTGTTAAAAGCTCTTTTACATGAAAAGATTCCATTAAAAGACATGTTGACCATACTTGAAACAATCGCCGACATTGCGGAATTTACGAAAAACGTTGAAACGATAACGGAACAAGTGCGAGCGAAATTATCTCGCATCATAACTCAAATGTACTCAAGTGACGACGGCGTCATTAGACTTCTTACTTTTGACACCGCTAGTGAACAGTTGATGTTAGAAAAGTCGGTAGAGCAAAATGGAACAAGAAACTTACTTCTAAACGTAAATGAAATAAATGGACTTATCCAAGCCACAAGCGCAAAAGCGGCTGAACTTTTACAAAAAGGCGTATCTCCGGTAATTATTATCATAGACCCTCAACTTCGTCGCGGAGTTGCTGAAATATTTGAACGCTTCTCTTTAGACGTTGTAACTTTGTCTCATGCGGAGATAGATTCAAGCGCCACTTTTGAAGTCATGGGCTCAATAAGCATAAAAATATAAATTTAATCCAATAAAGGCGTCAAAAAATGAAACCAGTAATACATCACCTATCCCATATCGACTTAGACGGTTATAGTTGTCAACTCGTTATGAAATACACTTCATATGAAAAGTTTAATTATAATGCGAATTATGGACCGGAAGTTAAATCAAAACTTGAATTAATTTTGGAAAACATACAAAAAAGCAAACATAGCGCGATCATACTTATCTCTGATCTTAACCTAAGCGCCGATGAATCAAGATGGCTAACAATAGAAGTTGCAAAACTTAATACAAGAAAATTTGACGTAAAGATAATTCTACTCGACCATCATGGAAGTGGCGCGGAGAGCGCGAAAAAACATGATTGGTACTATCTTGACGAAACTAGATGCGCAACTAAAATAGTATATGACTATGCAAAGGAACATTTTGATTTTAATGAACCATTGTGGATGAACAAGTACGTCGACGTTGTAAACGCCGTTGATTTATGGAAACAAGAAGAGGTGGAAAATTTTGAATACGGCAAGGTATGTATGAGACTTGTAACCGAAACGAGAGAACTCAACCGCATCATGTTTGCGGATGAAGATTCAATCTATAAGCTTTCACTCTTACTCGAAGCCACAAAATACGTTGATGAAGAGAACGCCGCAATTTTGTTAGATGAAAAAATTCATTCACTTAAAAAAGAGTTCTTTAAAATTGACAAAAACGACACCCTTGACAATTTAGCGACAAAATACGTAGTTGAATTGCTTGGAAAGCAAAGAAACACCCATACGATCTATTACAAAGGATACAAAGGTTATTTAAGTTACGCCGTTGGAAACACCTCCATTGTAGGCAATGGATTTTTACTCGCATACCCTGAATATGATTTCATTGTTGACGTTAGCTACAAAGGGGCCATGAGTCTTCGGGCGAACAATCAAGTGAGCGTGGCGCAAATTTCAAAAGAGTGGGCGAACGGAGGAGGACATCCAAACGCCGCTGGGGGAAGAATCCAAGGGTTTAAAGAACAATATCGTTATGATAAAGTGAAGGAACAAATAGAGACGCTTATTAGCGACAAGGAATCAGTCGCTGGGAAACTAGAGTATAAAAGCGAAGAGTAAAATCTTCGAACTCTAATTTTTTAAAAAATACCTCTCCACTCCGTTTGCAAGGCCTATGGCTATGTTTTTTTGATATTTAGAGCTTATAAGTCTGCTTCCTTCAACGGGATGTGAAATAAAACCAACTTCAACTAGTACAGCGGGCATCTGAGCGCCAACCAATACCCAAAAAGGTCCTTCTCTCACCCCTCCGTCATGAACGTTTTTATATTTTTTGTTTAAAAAGCCTAACATTCCTCGCTGAAGATCAATCGCCAGTTTATTCGCGGCAACTATGTTATGTGAGTTGATAGTGTTTAAAAAGCTCTCTTTACCATAAAAATCCATATCGCTTAAATCTGCCGAATTCTCTTTTGCGGCAACTCTCTTAGCTCTCTCAGAGCGTGATTTTGATAAAAAATAGCACTCAATTCCATTGGATTTATCCACATATTTTTTAGCAACCGCATTTGCGTGAATGCTTATAAATATGTCGGCGTTTTTTTTATTCGCTAATTTAGTTCTCTCGCTAAGTTTTACAAAATAATCTTTATCACGACTCATGAATACTTTATATCCACGACTTTGCAATATGGATTTTAAGTTTTTTGCTATTTGAAGCACTACGACTTTTTCTCTATACCCTTTGTATCCAACCGCTCCAGGATCTTTTCCACCATGTCCCGCGTCAATCACTATCACCTTGTTCCTGTCTAAACGCTTTGGCGCAATTTTTGTAGATTGAGTTGCAATTGACTTAGAATCACTATCTAAGCTAATGATTAATTTTGACAATTCGCTTTTAAAATGAACGTTTACTTTTCCACTGTCTTCAATAACTAATCTTAAACTGTTCGCGTTGTATTGAGAAAGTTTAATCTTATCTATATCTTTTTTTCTTAGATTTTGCGATTGTCTAAGCATGGAAGCGTGAACGTCAAAAACGTATCGATATTTTTTAGCTTTTGCGTCATAAGTGGTAAAATAATTAATTTGTTTAGATTCTAGTTTATCGTCAAAGCTTAAAACTAGTTGATTATCCTTCCAAGTCACTGATTTTAATTTGTTGGAAGCTTGTAGTTTTATTTTTTGTTGACTTGTGGTTTCTGAGATTTGTTTTTGCTTTGGCACTTTATAAGATATTTTGTTTTTGGACTGTAGAAGTTCTTGTCTGTACTGTGATATGTCTATGTGAAGTTCGGTTCCACTCTTCACTATCCCATTAAGAGATTCCGCTTTAAGCTGAGTGTCGCCTTTCATTAACGCTCGTAGATATAAATTTTTATAATCGTTATAAGCGCGAAAATGATTACTTTTATTATTTGTTTTCATAAAGTTATTCGCTCTAACTAGAATTTCATTATTCGTTAAAGCGCTTAATGATAAGACAAAAGAAAAGAAGATAAAAAGAAGACGAAACATTAACTGTTTATTCGCCTTGCGTAAGTTTATTCATAAGCTCTTTTACTGAAATGATTTCATCTAATTTATACCCATTTGTGCCTGAAAAGAATAATCCAGTTTCGAGGTTGCCCTCGTACGCGTCGCTTAATCTATCAGCGATGCAAAAACCAACTTCTTTTGCCTCTACTCCGCGATTACATGGAGCGACGCAATTGGATATGCATTTTATGTCTGGACCTTCTCGTTTGGCGACTAAATGAGTTAAATTGGTAACAACCCCTTGAGCTGGGTATCCTACCGGAGAACTCATAAGTTTTATGTCACCCTGCTTTGCGTTGAGAAGAACTTGTTTAAAATTATCATGCGCGTCGCACTCGTGAGTGCCAATAAAACGCGTCCCCATCTGAACGCCGCGAGCGCCAAGAGCCATCATCGCGTCAATGTCGTTTTTATCCCAAACGCCACCTGCCGCTATTACGGGAATATCCCCCCAAAGAGCCGCTTCGGCGACTACCGATTCTACCAAATTTTCTAGTTGATACTCTTCCATGCTACACTGCTCATAGGTAAACCCTTGATGCCCACCACTTTTTGGACCCTCTAGGATTACCGCGTCGGGAAGTCTGTTGTAACGTTTTTGCCAACGTTTGCAAATAATTTTGAGAGCTTTTGCAGACGAAACTATAGGAACAAGCGCTACGTCGGGATAACCTTCGGTAAACTCTGGCATATTTGTAGGAAGTCCCGCCCCTGTAATAATGATGTCAACGCCAAATTCGCATGCGTTTCTCAATACGTCGCCATAACCATTGATGGCGTAGAGTACGTTTGCCGCAAGTGGCTTGTCCCCACATATTTTTCTAGCGTTTTTTATAATGGCTTCAAAGCCCGTTTTAGAGTAAAAGTTAGCTTCGCTTAATGGACGATTTCCTACAAGTTTTCCGGCAAATTCCTTGTTATTGTAATATCCCGTTCCAACTGAACTTATAACGCCAAGCCCACCCTCTTTTGAAACATTCCCAGCTAGTTTGTCCCAACTTATGCCGACACCCATTCCACCTTGAACAATGGGCTTCTCTATCGTATACTTTCCAATTTTTAAAGAGTTGTAACTCATTAGTTCACCTTTAGTTTTGCAAATTTTCTTTTTCCAACTTGAAGCAAATATTCACCCTTCGTTAGTTGTAGATTATCATCAGATACTTTTTGTTGGTTTATTTTAACACCACCTTGCTTAATATCTCTTCTAGCTTGAGAAGTTGATGGCTCCATGTTACAATCTAACAAGGCTTTTGCAATCCAAATCTCTCCATGGCAACTAAATTCTTCAATATCTGTTGGTATTTCACTTTTTTTATGAACTTTATCAAATTCATCTTTTGCCAATTGAGCTAATTCATTTGAATGGAAACGAGAGGTTATCTCTAACGCCAATGATTCTTTAACCATTTTTGGATGTAAAGAGCCTTTTTCGACGCCGACTTTTATTTCATTGATTTCTTCTAAAGTTTTGTCGCTCAAAAGTTCAAAATATCTCCACATAAGCTCATCGCTTACGCTTAAAACTTTTCCAAACATATCATTGGCTTCATCAGTAACTCCGATGTAATTTCCCAATGATTTACTCATCTTTTGGACGCCGTCAAGACCTTCTAGTATTGGCATCATAAGAACGGCTTGTTGTTTCTTAATATCATAAGATTTTTGAAGTTGTCGCCCCATCAAAAGATTGAATTTTTGATCCGTTCCACCAATTTCAATATCACTTTGAAGGTGAACGCTATCATACCCTTGTAAAAGTGGATACATAAATTCGCTTACGGCTATGGGCGTTTGAGAGGAAAAACGTTTGGAAAAGTCATCGCGTTCCAACATCCTAGCTACTGTTAAATTTGAAGCGAGAGCTAAAATGCCAATAGCTCCTAGTTCATCCAACCATTCATGATTGTACACAATGTCAGTTTTGCTCTCATCTAAGATTTTAAAAGCTTGAGAAGTATAACTTTCTATATTCTTTTTAATATCCTCGGCGCTCAAAACTTTTCTTGTAGCGCTTTTCCCCGTCGGATCTCCAATAGTCGCCGTGAAAGTACCTATTAGAAACTGAACTCTAGCTCCATATTTTTGAAAAACGGCAAGTTTTTGAAGTAAAACGGTATGCCCCAAATGTAAATCTGGCGCAGTTGGATCAAAACCCGCTTTTACGGTATAACTTTTACCCTCTTCATAATAAGCTTTTACTAAATTTTCAATTCTTTGTAAATCAATAATTTCAGAGCAACCTCTCTTGATTTCACGTAACGCTTCTTCTATCATATATATTCTCTTTTAATTAATTTTTATAAGCGTCATCAGTTCTTATAAGCTGAATAACTTTTATTTTTTTATCTATTTGACTGCGCAGCGTATTAATATTGCCATCTTTAGATTCAAACCCTAGTTCACAATATTTAGTATATTCAGCGCTATTTTTTCCAAGTTCAACGGAGCTAAGATCAATCTCCAATTTTGCTAAATATGTTAAAAAATGAGCCAAAGCGCCTTTCTCATTGTGCAAAGACGCAATTAGCTTGTAATTGTATATATTTTTTCTTTCCCATCTAACAAAAACCATTGGTCGCTTTTCATCAAGGTACTTAGTTGCGCTCTTACACATTTTATGATGTATGTGAACCTTGCCTTTTTCTAAAAAGGCCATGATTTCATCACCAGCTTTTGGATGACAACAGTAATCAAAAACAACGTTGCTTACACTAGAAATTGTAAAAATTTCCACTCCGGAAAGTATGCTTGACTTTAATTTAAATTTATTATGAGACAAGAAATTACGAAATCTACTATTTTTACTAATGTCATTCGTATAGTTATTTATAACTTTTTTTAAATACTCCAAATCTCTAGGAATATTTGATTTTGAGTCGCCATTATGCGCGCAAAGCCATTCTTCCACTCGAGACGTGTTTAAACTCATAGCCGTCGCCACGATGTTTACGCTTGTTTTTGCGTCTATGTCTCTGATGCGCGAGTTACAATTTAAACGCATATTTGTTTGGGCGCGAGACGTTTTAACCGCGTCTATCCATGAACATCTTGTTTCTAGCTTATCTGTAGTAATGATCTTTACAATGTCACCATTTTTAACTTCGCTTAAAAGTGACGCTTTTGTTTTGTTGATAAGAGCGGATGACGCCTTATTTCCAACTTCCGAATGCACGGCGTAAGCAAAATCAAGAGCAACCGCTCCGCGAGGAAGGGTGAATGGATCGCCCGTAGGAGAAAATACGGATATGTCTTCACTGTATAAATCATTTTTTATAAGTTCATAAAAATCCTCTACGGACTCATTTTGATACTGTAAGTTATCGAGCCAATCAAGCTTGATGCTATTGCCGCCACTTTTGTATTTCCAGTGGGCTGCAACGCCTAACTCTGCAGTTTTATGCATGTCAAAAGTTCTTATTTGCACTTCAAATATAGCGCCCTTGTAAAAAACGGTTGTATGTAAAGTCTGATAACCATTGTCTTTTGCAACTGCGATATAATCTTTAAATCGAGAACTAAGCGGTTGAAAATTAAGATGAATTAAGCCTAAAATAGCATAGCACTTCACTGGATCCGTAGTTAATATTCTTACCGCCAAAAGGTCAAGCACTTCATCAATGCTGACTCCTTTTCTCTGCATTTTCAAATAAATCGAGTATCTATGCTTAACGCGCGAGAGTATTTCTATATCATCTTCACAAAACCCATTCATAGTTAGTAATTTATATATAGACTCTTTAAACTCGCTAAGTCTCACCTCTAACGCATGATAGTTTGTATCAAGATAATTGTCTATGTGATGTTTCTCTTCTTTAAAAAGATAGGAAAAGCTTAAATCTTCTAGTATATTTTTTAGAAAACTAATTCCTAAACGATGCGCGATTGGAGCGTAAACAACTAACGTTTCTTCTGAAATGCGCTGTTGTTTATGCTCCGCTAACGCGTCAAGCGTTAACATGTTATGAAGTCTGTCACATAGTTTAACCACTAACACGCGAATGTCGCCTATGCTTGCTATCAGCATTTTACGAAAAGATAGAGCTGAAACAACAAGCTTCTCATTGGAACTCGAAGGGATAAGTTCCGCGTCGCGGATAGAATCAATTTTAGTTAAACCCTCAACTAAATGAGCTACGTCCTCACCAAAAATATTACTTATTTCTTCTATTGTCGTTTCAGTGTCTTCAACAACGTCATGAAGCAGCGCCGAAATTGCCATTGATTCGTCATTTGTAATTGAAGAGACTATTGAGGAGACTAAGATAGGATGAATAACGTATGGTTCACCACTTTTTCGAAACTGTTTTTTATGAGCGTCAATAGCGAAATCAAGCGCTCTTTGTAAATTTTTCGTATGAGCGATTTGAGTAAAAAGGTATGAAGACGCCGAGTCAACATCTTTTAGATGTTTAACTTTATCTATATTTACTTGACTCAGACCCAATGGATTACTTCTCTATGTCTACAAAGCCTTTGATAACTATAAGACCTTGGGCTATTTCCATTAACGCTATATCAGCTGACTTCATTTTATTTGGATCAATATTTAATTTACTAGTCGCTCCATTTTCCAATTCGTCACACCTTTTTGCTACCGCAATCGCAATTTTATAATTATCTAAACTTGGATTGTCGTTTAAAATTTTTGCCGTTAATTCTTCAGTTCTCATTAATATCCTTATTTTACTATTGAGCAATTGTTCATATTGCCATTTAATATGTCTAAAAGATTACCTTTTATTGACATATCACAAACTATAATTGGTAACTTGTTATCTTTTGCTAGCGCGATTGACGTGTCATCCATAACTTTAATATGATCTTGAAGCGCCTCGTCATAAGACAACTCGTGTATTTTTACAGCGTCGTCATATTTTGCTGGGTCTTTATCATAAACGCCATCAACCTTTGTCGCCTTTATGATCACTTCAGCGCCAATTTCTACCGCTCTTAACGTAGCGGCTGTATCCGTCGTGAAAAATGGATTGCCTGTTCCCGCGGCAAATATTACAACGCGACCTTTTTCCAAATGACGAATCGCTCGACGATTAATGTACGGCTCGGCGATCTGTTCCATTTTAATAGCTGTCTGCATACGCACTTCCAAGCCCTTATGTTCACAAGCCTCTTGCATGGCTATTCCATTTATTACAGTTGCGAGCATTCCCATATAATCGCCAGAAGTGCGTCTAATAATTCCATCTTCGGCAGCTGTCACGCCACGAATAATATTTCCACCACCAATAACGATACCAACTTCAATTCCAGCTTCAACAAGCGATTTAATCTCATTTGCTATATACTTTAAAATCTTTGTGTCAATTCCATGACCTGCTTCTCCAGCAAGAGCTTCACCTGAAAACTTCACCAAAACACGTTTGTTAGCCATGATATACCTTTTTATATAAAATCCTTGTATTGTACTTAATTGTCTCTTTATATATGCTTTGAGTAATTCCAATAAAATTCAAATGTTTACACTTTATTTATATAGTATATAACATGAAATTATTTTAGAAAAAAATCAAATTACAAAATATTATTTTACTTATAAGCTAAGATTAATATAGTTTCTATTATAATTCCACCAAGTTCAAATCAATGGGCTAAATTAAAAAATATTTATAAAACCAAGGAATATATTATGTCAACAGAAACACAAGAAACTAAAACAGTAGCGACTCCTAAAAAAGCGGTAGCCCCAAAAGTAGAAAAAAAAGTAGAAGCTAAAGAAGTGGCTTCAGAAAATTCAGTTGCGGAAACTGCAACTAAAGTAAGTACAAAAGTAGCCGACGCAGCTAAATCAAGCGTAGAATCGGTTAAAGAAACCACAGCTAAAGTAACTGATACAGTTTCAGACGCTGCAAAATCAGCCGTTACTTCAGTTAAAGAGACTGCAACTAAAGTAACTGATACAGTTTCAGACGCTGCAAAATCAGCTGTTACTTCAGTTGAAGAAACTGCAACTAAAATCGCTGACGCGACTAAGTCTGGAATTGATTCAATTAAAGACAACGCTACAAAAGCGACAACTAAAATTGCTGATGCGGCTAAATCAAGCGTAGATTCAATTAAAGATAGCATCACTGACGCGGAAACAGCTATAAGCGACGCTAGAGTATCTGGAAACAACAGAGCTAAGAAAATTTTTACTGCGTTTTTTGATGACAAAGCAAATAGTAAAATAGTTAACTTTGTTGGTTATATTGGTGAAGCAAGTTCAGTTTGTACAAAAATTGGTTGCGCTCCTATGACTATTCCAGCTAACAAAGTCAATACTCTTTACAAAAAAATTACTGCATAATTTCAATATCCTCTTTTAAGTGGAGGATATTATCCCCTAACGATTTAAATTTAACGCATAGACCTTAACTTTCAACTTCATAAACTGAAATACAGGGTCTTAAACATATTTTAACACTCTAAACTTCATAAACACATCTCTATTGTCACCTCTTCACTCCTCTGAATTTTATCAAAAAAGCCTAACTTGAGCGGAAACCTTAAAAAAGCGTGCCTTTGCTTATCTTGAAAACGAGTGAAAATTGTGTGATATAATTCTAAAAAGGAGAAAATATGAAAAAAACAATACTTGGCTTACTTCTTGTGGGGAGTTCTCTTTTCGCCTTAAGCGGAGAAAAAGTTTACGATCAACATTGCGCCTCATGTCATAAGATGGAAATGTCAAAAGGTGAAATGCTCGCCCCACCTATGCCAAAAGTTTCTCAACGTCTGCGACAAGCGATTGAGTCAAAAGAGAAGTTTGTGATTTTTGTCAAAGATTACATACAAAATCCCAAGAGAGACAAAGGATACTGCGGAGCAAGAGCCTATCAGAACTTTGGAACAATGCCGCCAATAGGAGAATCTATGACTCAAGAGGAAATTGAGGTTGTGTCATTATGGCTGTTTGAAAAGTTCGAAATAAAATCAACTCAACAAAACAAAAAGCAAAAATGCGGCGCGGGGAAATGTGGCGCCGCAAAATAATTACCACAGAATCAAAAATAAATAAATAAAGCTACTCTAATCAAGTAGCTTTATTGCGTCAAAAGCCGTATTCATCATCTTATCAATTTCTAATTTTGTGATAACGTACGGAGGCATGAAATAGATCACGTTTCCCAATGGTCTAAGTAAAACCCCATTTTTTAAACCATATTGGTAAACTTTTAGCCCCATTCTTAATTTTGAATCATAGTTTTTTAAATCAATGGCGCACACCATTCCCGTTTGACGAATTGATTTTACATTTTCAAGCGTTAAAAAACTTTGCAATTTTTCATTCATATGCTCTGCCAATATTTTATTATTCTCTATAACGTCGTCATTTTCAAATATATCAAGAGTGGCGTTTGCGGCGGCGCATGCCAAAGCGTTGCCTGTATAAGAGTGAGAATGCAAAAACGCTTTATGCTCACTATAATCGCAATAAAATTTTGCGTATATTTCATTTGAAGTTAGCACGACCGATAGTGGCAAGTACCCACCTGTCAAACCTTTGGACAAGACTAAAAAATCTGGCGTTATTTTGGCTTTTTCACAGGCGAACAACTCACCCGTTCTACCAAAACCAACCATAACTTCATCCGCGATTAAATGCACGTCGTACCTACTACATATCTCACGTACTAAAACTAAGAATTGAGCATGATACATATGCATGCTTCCCGCGCCTTGAATAAGTGGTTCTAGTATGATCGCGCTAATATTTTTCGATTCTCTTTTGCATAAATTTTCAAACTCCATTGCCGCGTCTTGCGCCGCTTTTACGCTCATGTCTTTTGGAACTGGCGTTTGCATCGTTTTCAAGAGAAGCGGCGAGTACGTCTCCTTGTAAAGTTCAACGTCGCCAACGCTCAACGCTCCAATCGTTTCACCATGGTAAGAGTTAGTCAGTGAAACAAAAATAGTTTTATCTTTTTTGCCATCGTTTAAATGCGAATGGTAACTCATTTTCAGTGCAACTTCAACGGCCGATGAGCCATTATCCGAATAAAAACATTTATCCAAACCCGTTGGAGTTAGTTTTACCAAACGCTCGGATAAAATCACAACTTGTTTATGAGTAAAACCCGCGAGTATGACATGTTCTAAAGTATCTAACTGCTCTTTAATCTTTTCATTAATGTATTTATTGGTGTGACCAAACATGTTTACCCACCAACTGCTAATGGCGTCTATGTACGAATTTCCATCAAAATCTTCAAGATAAACGCCATGCGCTTTTTTTATAGGAATCAGTGGTAAAGTTTCATGATCTTTCATCTGAGTGCATGGATGCCAAAGTACGTCTAAGTCGCGGTCTTTAAGTTCTATATTGCTTATATCGTTTTTCATAAGAAATTATACCTTTGTAACTCTTCTTTATCAAGGTTTAATACGAATTTACCTAAAATAGCGCAAATATCACAAAATAAGGTTTTTTATAGATGATTACATGGATGCAAAGACACAAGAAATATTTAATAGTTACGATTTGGATTTCAACTATAGCTTTCATAGGCGCTGGTTTTGTTGGCTGGGGTCAATATAGTTACGGAGACAAATCTGGTGCGATTGCTAAGGTTGGAGATATAGAAATATCACAAGGTGAACTACAAAAAAGCTATTCTAATTTATACTCAAAATATAATGAAATGTTCCAAGGGAATTTCGATGAAGAGAAAGCCAAACAATTTGGCCTCCAAAAACAAGCGCTACAACAGCTAACTCAACAAGCGCTCCTACTCAATCTTGCAGCTTCTTACGACTTACAAATAAGTGACGATGAGCTTCTTGCGGAATTAAAAACTCAAGAATACTTTTTCGACAATGGCGTTTTTAACAAAGAGATATACAAACAAGCGCTATCAAGAAACAACCTTACCATGAAAGAGTATGAAACTGACTTGAAAAAAAATCTACTTATACAAAAAACCTTAAAATTACTTCCTGTAAAAGCGACCGACTCTGAATCGAATGTCCTAAACGAAATAATGAACATTGCGGATAAAATTAACTATAAAGTTTTAAATAAAAATGACGTTAAAGTCGACATGTCCGAAGCATTGGTTAAAACTTTTTGGGAAAGCAAGAAATTTGACTTTATGAACGAAGTTAGCTATGAAATTGATTTTATCAAACAAGATAAAATTTCAAACACTTACAAAGAGAGTGAAATTGCCGAATACTATGAAAATAATAAAAACCACTTCAAAGATGATCAAGGCAAATTAATTTTTCTTGAAAACGCGAAAGATTCCATTATTCAAGAGCTAAATATGGACGCGACAAAAAATGCGGCTCTCAAGACGTACATTGCTTACAAAAAAAATAAGTTGGATTCCACAACAAACGTTAAAAGCCAAACTGTTTCAGCTTCCGATAATCCTTATAATGCGCAAATTATAGAAAACATTTCTCAACTTTCCATTACTTCACCATTTTTGAAGCCTGTTTTAGTAGATAACGAGTACTTTATCATTCAATTAAAAAAGATAAATGAAGCAAAGGCGAAAAGCTACGAAGAAGCTAAAACTCAAGTTTTACCAATGTACGTAGAAGACGCGAAGCAATCAAAACTACTTGCACTCGCTAATACGTCTGTTTCAACCTTCAAAGGAAAGGATACGGATTTTATTACAACTTCTAGCATAGATAAATTTAATGAATTAACTAAAGAAGAATCAAAAGATTTCTTGGAAAAATTATTCTTAAGCAACAAGAAAAACTCTTATACTGCGTTAAATAGTGGAAAAATTGTTCTGTACAATATTTTGGAACAAAAAATGCTTAATAAAACAAATGACAACCAAAGTGAAAATATTGTTAATTTAAAAAACAATATATTTAGTGAAGCCCTCATCAAAGAACTTCAAAATAAATATCAAACCGAGATATTCGTAAAAGGACTATAAATTGAGTAGAACTGTTTTAGCCATAGATATTGGCTCTACGAAGATATGTGCGATAATAGCTCAAATAGATGATGACAACTCCATATCAATCATTGGAGAGGGAACAACAAAAGCCCAAGGCCTGAGAAAAGGCAGCATAACCAACATAGAACTTGCGGCAAGAAGTATAAGAACGGCGGTCGAAGACGCGAAACGAGTATCGGGAAGCGACGTTAAAAAGGCTATCGTATCGATATCTGGCGCTTATACGAAAAGTTTAAATTCTAATGGCATCGTTAACATACAGTCAAAAGAAATAAGTTTAAAAGAGATTGAAAGAGTTATGCATACGTCCCTGTATAACGCAAACATTCCAAACGAATATGAAGTTTTACATGCTCTTCCTTATAACTTTAAAGTTGACGACCAGGACTTCATAGAAGACCCTCTTGGCATGAACGCCTCACGATTAGAAGTTGACACCCACATAATAACTACGCAAAAATCAAATCTGAATAACCTAAAAAAAGCCGTTAACGCAGCTGGTGTAGAAGTCGAAAACGTAGTGTTGACAAGTTACGCGTCTTCTATAGCGACGCTAAACTCTGACGAAAAAGAGTTGGGAGCGGCTATAATCGATATGGGTGGCAATACCTGCAATATCGCAATTTACTCAGGTAATTCACTTAGATATAATGACTTCTTGGGCGTAGGTTCCAATCATGTTACAAGTGATTTATCCATGGCTCTGCACACTCCTCTCCATGACGCAGATAACGTAAAACTTCACTATGGTTCACTATTGGCTCCAAGCAGCGACCTTATTGAGTTACCCGTCATTGGCGACGTTACCACCATGCATGAGGTTTCTCTAGAAGTAGTCAACAACGTAATATTCGCAAGAGTTGAAGAGACTCTTATGATACTTGCGCAATTCATAGAAAAAAGCGGTTTAAAAGATCAAATTGGCGCTGGAGTCATACTGACCGGTGGATTTTCCAAAATGGATGGCATTAGAGAGCTAGCTGTAGCTACGTTTGGATCTTTGCCAGTTCGTTTAGCCAAGCCAGTTAAAATGAGCGGACTATTCGAAAGCCTTAAAGGGGCTGAATTTTCTAGCGCAATCGGCCTTGTTATCTATTCTGGTTCTCCTTACACTCCTTATGAAATAGACGTTAACAAAAGGGTAAGACACACAAATGAAGATAGAAGCTCAAACAACAGCGTAAATTTTAAAGAGCATTATGGCATTCCTGTCGCGCCATCCATATCAGTAGATGAACAGGAAGAAAAAATGGTGAGTTTGGAAGTTTCTAAAGAGAAAAAAAGTGATGAAGCGAGTAGTGTTAGTAAATTTTGGAACTGGGCTACCCAGTTATTTTAAAGGAGTGACGGAATGGAACCATTTGTAGTAGAAGAATCAAATAAAATAAGCGGTGCAAGAATAATCGCAGTTGGCGTTGGCGGCGGTGGTGGCAACATGATTGGACATATGATTCATCAAGGCGTCGTAGGCATTGAGATGTTGCTCATCAACACTGACGCGCAAGTCCTAAGCGAGACAAGCGCTGCGAAAAAAATACAAATAGGTAGTAAGCTCACGAAGGGCCTTGGCGCCGGAATGAAACCCAATATTGGAAAAGATTCGGCTATTGAGAGTTATGACGCCATAAAATCCGCTCTTGACGGTGCGGATATTGTATTCATATCAGCTGGCCTTGGTGGAGGCACGGGAACTGGCGCCGCGCCGATAGTGGCTCAGATAGCGAAGGAAATTGGTGCTTTAACTATTTCAATAGTAACAAAGCCTTTCAAGTTTGAGGGAAAACAACGTCTTAAACTTGCGGAAGCTGGACTTGCGGAACTTAAAAAAGAGAGTGATTCCATTGTAGTTATTCCAAATGATAAACTACTCTCCATTATTGACAAGAAACTAGGAATAAAAGATAGTTTCAAGATTGTTGACAGCGTTCTGGCTCAAGCGGTTAGTGGAACGTCTGGCGTTATTCTTTCAAGTGGAGAGAATGATATAAACCTTGACTTTGCCGACTTACAAACCGTCATGAGCCATAAAGGAATGGCGCTTATGGGCGTTGGCGAGCATCAAGGCGAAAATGCCGCTTATGAAGCCATTAAAGCCGCTATTGAGTCTCCTCTTCTTGATAATATGTCAATAAACGGAGCCATGGGAGTATTGGTTCACTTTAGCATGCACCCTAGTTTTTCTATGATAGAACTTTCTGACGCCATGGAAGTCGTTCATGAAAGCGCTCATGAAGACGCTGAAGTTATTTGGGGAACTTCAACAAATGAAAACATTCCTGAGGACTACATTAAAATAACAATAGTGGCGACTGGATTTGAAAAAGATTTAAGCAACGATCCTGCGTTTAAACCAGAAACTCCAGCTATGGCTCCACGCGCCGTTCTTCGTCCTCGTCTAGTTGTTGGAGGGGAATTCGACAGTGACGTTTTGGACATCCCTTCATACATGAGAAAACAACAAGATTAAAATTGTCAAACTTCGTTAAAATCATGAAGGCCAAAACACTCCTTGGCCTTCGTGAAACCTCTACAATAAAAGAAATCAAAAATAAATACAAAAAGCTTATGAATAAATGGCATCCGGACAAACATGTAAACGATTCCGACAAAGCGACGCAGATGAGTATGCAAATTAATGAAGCCTATGAAACAATTATGAATTATTGCAATAATTATGAATATTCATTTGACGAAGAGAGTATCAAAAAAACGACATACTCACCATCGGAATGGTGGCATGAAAAGTTTGGTGGAAGATAGCGCTAAGAAATTTTCATCAACATTAATCTTCTGACAAAAAGCACTACAAGAGAAATAGCAAGTAGCTTGAAATCTATTTCACTTGCTAAATGTATGGTTTCAAAGGTGTCGCTTTGAGTCGCCTCAGCTCCCAAGGCTTGCATCTCCAGTATTTTTGGCGCATAGACTACGCTAAACATTAAAGACGCGAAAACAACCATTCCACTCGATGCGAAAAGCCAAGCGTCGCGTTGGCCATTTTTATACTGGTAAACTTCGTACCCTGAAACAAAAACAGCGAGAAAATATAACCAATAACTAAATCTATGAAAAATTTCCGCCATAATGATGCCGGCGTTATATTTATCAAGGAGCATTTGCGCCAAAATTCTATCCGTATGAAAAATTACTGGAGCCACTAAGGCTCCCAGAGTCAAAACAGCGCCAAACGAAGCGGCTAAAACTATCAAATAACTAAAGTCCGCGTATATATTTCTTTTCAATTTTGTACCTCTAAATTAAATCCTCTATCAAAACCGCTTAAGTCTTTATAAAAATTTAATTCTTTATAGTTTTTGTTTTTTAAATAGTGCGATATTTTATCTTTTTGGTCATAACCCATCTCACAACTAAATAGATTAATCTTTCTTCTTAAGACTTCATCAAGAAGCTTTTTTATGATTTCGTCCCCAATAGCACCACCAAAAAGAGCGTTTTGAGGTTCGTAGGATAAATTAAATTCCAACTCTACCCCATTTTCTATATAAGGAGGGTTTGAAACTAGATAATCTATACGCTCATCTACGGGATCCAACAATGAGCCTAATCTAAGTTCTATCCTCTTTTGTAAATTATATTTATTCAAGTTAATTTTCGCAACCGCCAACGCTTCTTTGGAAATATCAATAGCTATAAACTTTGCTTTTTTAAATATTTGCGCCAAAACAATAGAGATAATTCCACTGCCGACGCCAACTTCGACAAAAGTCATTTCCGAATTTTTATCATCAACTTTCTTCACTATTTCATCAATGAGCAACTCAGTTTCTGGGCGTGGGATCAAAGCGCCTTTGTCTATGTAAAATTCCTGACTATAAAAACTCACGCTATTGGTGATATACTCAAATGGCTCATAATTTTTTCTTCTATCGACCCACTCAAACAGTTTATCTACGTTTTTCACTTCTTCATTTTTGTGCATTATCAGCCAAAGCTCGTCTACGTTTAAAAATCTCATGATAAGCAACTGAGCCTCGCGAGAAGCTCTAGGAACAATGGGGCGAAGAGATAGAGTTATCTCTCGTAAAATATCTTTTACTAAAGTACCGCTTCGCATGTTCCCTCTAGAGAGCCTTTGTCTATGTCATGTAAATCAACGCCAAGCTCTTTTAATCTCTCCAAAACAGGAGGATGCGTATAATGAAAAAATATATAAAGAGGATGAGACAATGGAAAACTTTTGTTCTCAGTCACTAACTTCGTTAGCGCGTTGGCAAGCTCAATGCCACCAGCTGGACCACCTAATTCACTTCCCATCTTATCGGCTTCATACTCATTATGACGGCTTACAACGCCCATAATAGGCATCATGACAAAACCTAAAACTGGCATAAACAGCATCAAAAGCGTCATAATGAGATATGGTTCTTGACTAAGTCCCATCTCAAGATATAACATCTCCGGTAAATTTCCAAATACCGCAAACATTGCAAACAACATGGCGCCAACTAAAAAGATGTTTTTGTATATGTCCCCATGCGCGAAATGTCCTAGTTCATGTCCTAAAACGGCCAACAGTTCTTTTGTTGAGAGTTTCTCGATTAAAGTGTCAAAAAGTACAACGCGTTTCGCCTTGCCAAATCCACCAAAATAAGCGTTTAATCTCGCATCGCGCTTGCTTGCGTCGCTTACGTAAACGCCACTACTCACAAACCCCGTTTTGTCCATAAGAACTTTTATTTCACTGTCAAGATTTTCATCTTTAAGCGGCGTCAATTTATCAAAAAACATTGCGCGAAAAGTTGGATAAAGCATGTTTATTAATATTACCACTGTGAAAATAAAGACGAAACTCCACAACCACCAAAGGCTAAAATTAACAATGATCTCATATATGCCAAATACTACCAAAGAACCCAAAACTAAAGTCATTATGAATGATATGGAAGTATCTTTCAGCCATTGCCCCATGCTTGATTTATTAAAATCAAACTTGGCGTCTAAGACAAACTTTTCATAATATCCAAAAGGTAAAGAGATGATTGAATTAATTACTATAAAACTCATAACTAACGCGATATTGGTCATTTCTTGATTTGCCAATAGAAGATTATCGTGAAGAATCGATATGCCAAAACCTATCCAAGCGATAAAAACGATATAATCGACAAAAGAGCTAATTATAGAGAGTTTTTCCTTCGCCACCGCGTAATTTCCAGCTTTTAAAAACTCAGCTTGAGACAATAAAACCGCTTCTTTTCTTTTTGCGTTATTTATAAATCCTATCTGCATCACACTCGTATATATTGAGATTAATACATATAGAGTGTATATTCCTACGACTATCGTCAACATTTTTTTGCCTCGCTTATTTAAATATTACTGTAATTCTAGCGTTCTATAATTATTTAAGTGGCGCGTATTTTACACTGTCCTCAACTTTCAGGCTATCGTCAACGTTTCCATAGAAATAATCCACTGTGACGTATATCGTTCCCATCAACAAGCCGGCAATGATTACCGCCCAAACCACTCTCCTCTTTTCGCCCGTTAACGAATCGTAATCGCTCATGCTTTCTAAACTAGGTTCGCTCATAATTATAACTCCTTGTATTGTTGGGAAAATATTAGCGAATAATAAATAATGCCTTATATAATAAAATAACTAATGTGACGGTTTAAGTCTATTTTTTATTTTGTTTTATCGTCAATCATTAAACTATGTTTCAAGCAAAAGTTTTAAAAATACTTTTATGGATATTGCGAAAATGAGGATTTCATGACAAAACGTCATGAAAATGAAATATTTTAGAAATTAACTAGGGCAAGACTCTATTGAGCCAAAATCTATTGTGGAACCTGTGCCACTAATCATTTTTTCATGATCGCGAACAAGGGTTCCGTTATGAGTGATGGAGTATGTGATGGCGGTTGTGTCACGAATGGTGTTTATAGTGGAGCAATACGTCTCCAACGAGGCCATAACCCAACGAGCTGCCGTAACGTCGTCAGAGTCGGAATTAAAATTATAAGTTAAATGTAACGAGTTAAACTTACAAGGAGGAGCTTCATTTCGAACCACTTCCCCATCCACCACTAAATCCGTAACGGTTTTATTTTGATTTTTTGGAATCACTATAATATCCGAAGTCGTACAAGCTATGAGCCCAGCTAAAAAATACTCTATTGGAGAAATTACGGGACAGTCTATAATAAAACTGCTCTTGGACGTTTTCGCCTCAAATTTCATACCTTCGACATGCGATATTGTAACTTTCATTGTTTTTAATCCTTTAAATAATTTTTAAAATATTCTAACTGCTCTTTTGTTCTAGCCGTTGCGGTTCCACCCTCTGAAGTTCTTGCGTTCATAGAGTGTCTAAGACCTAAATAGGCCATAACGTCTTCATCTATTCTATTATCGATTTCTTTAAGATATTTAAAATCCATCTTTGACAAATCAACGTTTAACTCTTCGCCTTTGGCTACGGCGCGACCTGTGATAAAATGAGCTTCTCTAAAAGGAATGTTACATTTTTTAACTAAATAGTCCGCCAAATCAGTCGCGCTCAGATGACCTATGGCGCAAGCTTTTTCCATGTTGTACGATTTAACTTCCATGGTTTTAAGCGCTTCTTTCAAAATTTCTAAAGATATTTCCGCAGTCTCGACCGCGTCAAAAACACCCTCTTTGTCTTCTTGAGTATCTTTATTGTACGCCAAAGGTAAACCTTTCATGACGGTTAAGAGCCCCATGAGAGAACCATAAACGCGACCTGTTTTTCCGCGAAGCAACTCGGGAACGTCGGGATTTTTCTTTTGTGGCATTATTGAACTTCCCGTTGAATACTCATCGCTAAGTTCTACAAATCCAAACTCGTAAGACGACCACATAACGAGTTCTTCGCTTAAGCGAGATATATGCATCATCATGGTTGAAACGTTAAATAATATCTCTAAAGCGAAATCTCTATCGCTTACGGTGTCCAAACAGTTCACGCTTACGCTGTCAAAGCCTAAGAGTTCTGCCGTCATTTTTCTATCTACGTCATGAGGAGTTCCAGCCAACGCGGCGCAACCCAGAGGAGAGACGTTGTTGCGTTTAATTGAACTCTCGAACCTCTCAATGTCGCGTTTAAACATCGAGAGATACGCTCCTAAGTGAAAAGCGAAATTAATCGGTTGCGCATGTTGGAGATGAGTCATTCCAGGGATTAAAGTCTCCGTGTGCTTATCGGCGATGACGAGGACTTCATTCATGAGCAGTTTAATCGCGTCTACAATTTCACTGTTTTTGCGAATGACGTAACGGCGAAAATCAACAGCGACTTGATCGTTTCGACTTCTAGCGGTGTGAAGTTTTTTTCCCGCGTCGCCTATTATTGCCGTTAAGCGTTTCTCAATGCCCATATGCAAATCTTCATCTGATATCTTCCATTCGAACGCTCCTGATTCTATCTCTTCTCTTACTTGATTTAAGCCAGCGGTAATTTGAATAAGTTCTTCGGTCGTGAGTATTCCCTGTTTTGCCAGCATGGCCGCATGAGCCAACGAACCCTCTATGTCTTCACGATAGAGTTTTCTATCATACATGATTGACGCGTTAAATTGATCTAGTAAGTTTGAAGCGCTCGCGCTAAAGCGACCTGACCACATTTTATCCATTCATTTATCCTTAATTTAATTAAAAAATTTTATAGTTGAAATTTATTGTAAAGTTTGTCGTCCAAATCCCAAAGCGATTTTTCTTTGAGAGACTCGACCACGCTCAAAGTACAATCGACGTCATCCGGCCACTCTCTAGTAAAACCGTCTAATGAACCTTTATTGGTTCCATCTATTCCAACCATGAGTTCTGAGATAAAAACGTCTCTTAAGGCGTCCATATTGTTAGTGACTCTCCATATAAGCATATAGGAGTTCTCTACGTCGTTTTTAAAGTCATCCACGAAAACGACTATTCTAATATGTTTATTTAAAGAATAAAGAGCGTCAAAATAAATACGCGCGTTTTTTGCTTTGTTGACGCTAATCACGGTTATTGGATTTTTTGTATGTCTCATAAACTGTCTAAGACTTACCGCGTCGGGAATTTTTTTCTTAACTTTTAGCAGTAAATCTGCATCGCCAAGTAAAATAGGCGCTTCTACTACATTGGCGGCGGTAGCGTCAACGCCTAACTTTCCACCCACTAAAGTTTCGGGAGAAGAGTGGTCAAGCGCGTCTAAAATCCCCTCTGTAATAAACATGGATTTTGGCGTAAATCTATTTAAAACGTAACTAGCGAATGACTCATAATTATTCAACTTAGGCGCGTCTTCGTCTACAAAAATCGCATGTTTTACAAAACTCATTTGTCCAGCGCCCCAAAAAGCATGCATGAATTGTTTTGCGTGTCCCTTGTAATGCGGTTGCATTTTTGCCAAAATCAGATTATGAAAACCAGCGTTTTCCGGCATATGATAATCAAGCAAGTCGGGAACGGTAGTTTTTAGAAGTGGAAAAAATATTTTCCCCGTCGCCCAACCCATGTACTTGTCTTCCAATGGCGGTTTGCCAACTACGGTCGCTAAAAAAGTTCGCTCGCGTTTCATAGTGATCGCGCTCACCTCCATCACCGGGTAAGGCTCTTCAAGAGTGTAATAGCCCGTATGATCGCCAAAAGGACCTTCTGTTCTCATCTCTTGAGTGTCTACCCAGCCCTCTATAACGTAATCAACGTCTCTTGGAATATAAAGAGGAGTGGTCAAAGATTTAACGAGTTGCGCAGGCGTCTTTGTAATTAAACCATACATAAGAAGTTCATTAACTCCATAAGGAAGAGGCGCCGTCGCGCACCAAGTATAGAGTGGATTGCCACCTATCGCTACGCTAACAGGCATTTTTTTGCCAACTTTTTGATATTGATCAAAAAAATGTGAACTATCTTTATGTATCTGCCAATGCATTCCAAGATGATTCTTGTCATACACTTGTAGTCTATACATCCCAAGATTCACCATGTCACCATCAAGACTTTGAGTGTAGACTTGCCCCATGGTTATAAACGGTCCGCCGTCTTGTTCCCAAGTCGTCAACACAGGCAAATTATAAAGATCGATCTCCGTGTCAAAATATTTTATCTCCTGACACTCGCCCTCGCCTTTTAGTTTTTTTGGGAAAACGTTTTTTAAAGAAAATAAGTCGCTCGCCATGGTCAACTTATCCATAATGCCGGTAGGTGGCTTCATATGAAGGAGTTTGGTTATCTCGTCCGCAACGCTCTCAACCGTTCTTCCAAAAAGTAATTCCGTACGTTTATAAGAGCCAAAAACATTCATAAGAATATTCTCGTCAAATTTTACGCCAGTTTTTTTATCTACTACGTTCGTGAATAGAATTGCTTTGCCACCGTCATTTTTCTTCACTTCGGCATAAGCCAAATGTGGAATTTCAAGATAAATATCTAATTCATCACTAATAATTCTCAGTTCGTTCTGCTGTTTTAAAAGATCTATCGTTTTTTGCATATTTGTACTTCTTTTTTATAATCTCTGTGGCATCTCATCTTTAAAGGCTATTTTTTCCGCATGTTTGAGTAGTTCCAATGCGCCATTGTCTATCATCTTTTGAGCCAAGCCAGAACCCAAGTCTTTGCTAGCCACAACGTTTACAACAAGTTTTTCATGGACGATATTTGTCCCATCGGGAAAACCTATCATAACTCTAAACGTAATCATGTCATTTTCCATGACGGCGTTGCACGCTACGGGAGCTGAACACCCCGCTCCAATTTTCGATATGAAATCTCTCTCAATCTGCGTGCAAATAAAAGTGTTCTCGTCTTTTAAACTCTCAGCGATTTCACGGATTTTTTCATTTCCACTCACTATTTCAATTCCGAGGGCGGCTTGTCCCATTGGAGGTATCATCATGTCGAGTGACAACTTTTGAGTATACGGAACGTCTTTTAGCAAATCAAGCCTGCTAAGTCCTATCCAAGCTAAAATAATCGCGTCATACTCTCCCTCTTGAAGTTTTCTAAGTCTTGTGTTTACGTTTCCTCTTAAATCTTTTACTTTGAGATCAGGACGTTGTTTTAAGAGTTGCATTCTTCTTCTTAAGCTCGTTGTTCCAACTAAAGCGCCTTGTGGCAAATCCTCTAAAGTTGCGTAATTGTGAGACAAAAACACGTCGCTTTGGTCTTGTCGCTTAGTAACGGCTACGAGTTCCAAGCCTTCGGGGATATATGTTGGAACGTCTTTTAAACTATGAACCGCGATGTCGGCGTTTCCGGCCAACATCTCATCCTCAAGTTCTTTTGTGAAATGACCTTTTCCACCAATGAGAGCTAAGGGTTTGTCTAAAACTTTATCTCCATTGCTAACGATTTTATTTAATTCAACGGTTATTTCCGGGTAGCTAGCTTCTATTCTATCCTTGATATGATACGCTTGCCAAAGCGCCAGGTCTGAAACGCGCGTCGCTATCGTTAATTTTGTCATTTGTTATTGAGCCTTTTTATATTTATTCTTCGTTTTATCAATTTTTCCGTCCAAATAAAGAGTAGGCGTTCCAGCGACCATTACGTCATTAGCGACGTCCTCGTCAAATTGAATCTGCTTTAAAACTTTTTCTGATTGCAAATCTTGCGTTGTAACGTTTGCGTCAACGGCTTTGTTAAACGCGGCAAGTATTTTATTCAAATCTTTTTCATTGGGATTGACTTGTACGTTGTACAACTTAAGAACAACGTTTTCAACTCCCTTAAGTTCAGCCGCCACCGCCGCTTTTACTAAAGCGACTGAAGCGGGATGAATTCGTTCCAATGGAAAGTGATAATAATAAATTGCGAATTTTTCTGGTTCTTTTTTCATCTCTTCAATGGCGCTAGGAACAGAAGCCTTACAAAATGGACATAAAGGATCGGAAAAAATCGCCACTTTATGCCTTGCGTTTTCATTTCCGTAAATCAAGTTTTCTTTAGCGTAATATTTTTCTTTAAAATTTGGCTTAACCATTTCTGCAAAACTTTGACCGCTTTGCATATCCACCAACTCTTGAGTGATGACGTCTCCATTTGAGAACCAAATCATTTTTTGTTTAATCTTACTTTCTGGCTTGTTTTTTAGACTCGCTTTGACGCTTACGATATACGCGTTCCATCCCTTTAATTGTTTTAGTTGCGCAACTTCATCGACACTGACGCTGACGTCTTGCAATCCAGGATTTTCATCAAACTTATCGCTTAAAAACTCTTCAACTT
>ERZ889078.331-NODE-331-length-42593-cov-32.604189_pt1 | contig 42593 bp, 34 predicted proteins | sample MGYA00521266_ERZ889078 | MGnify/ENA primary metagenome ERZ889078 (study PRJEB32303, sample SAMEA104408618) | aquatic metagenome | biome: Brackish water; feature: Pelagic; material: water | place: Baltic Sea | collected 2014-06-16T06:34:00 | depth 76,534 m ... | reverse complement strand
AAAAATTTAATTAGTTCAGTGATATTAAGCGACAAAAGTAAATATAAAAATAATACAAACCAAAGGTAAATTGCCTGTTTTATATCACGTTACATAAAATATACTATTAACATAAAAAATTATCATTAGCAAAACAGTATGAAACCTGAGTACTTAAGGAAGAAATTAAGCTAAATCTCCTTTTATATAAATATTCTTTTTTTTAAGAACTATTTTACAACCTTCGCTGTAAATAATATGAAAAGCCAATGTAAATCCTAAAATCTAATTGGCTTTCAATAGCATAAACTGTATAAAATTCTTGTGTCATTTGGTACCCCCAACTGGACTCGAACCAGTATCTAGAGTTTAGGAAACTCTTGTTCTATCCCTTGAACTATGGGGGCAATTATTTAATTAAACTATGATTGTAGAACCACACAAATTTACAAGCCGCAAAAGTACTGTTTTCTTTGTTTTCTCAGCATCGAAGTTTAATTTTAAACTAAAATCCAGATATAATATAAAAGTTCATACTATCTGACTGATTTTAAATTATATGCATATAATATCGATAAATACCAACAAATAGTGATAGCTAACAGATTGAACCGAATTACTTTTGTTTAGAATTAATCTAAATAACAAATCAATTATAAACAGAAGTATTATGAATAAATATAGTCTTTTAATTTTGGCCCTCTTCCTCACGGTGGTCGTATCTGCTCAGAATGATAGTGTGCAGAATATCTATCAAAATACAGCTAGTAAATTACTAAGTCAAAGTAAGGGATTAACCCTTGGTGGCTATGCTCAGATAGATTATAATCAGCCTTTTGAGCAATCAACTAAGCATAATGGTGAGCTTGATGTTCATCGTTTAGTTATGTTACTAGGCTATAATTTCAACAGCCGACTACAGTTTGTTTCTGAAATTGAATATGAACATGTGCAGGAAGTATATGTGGAACAAGCTTTTTTACAATACAGAATTAACAATTACATTAATTTACGTGGAGGATTACTTTTAATCCCAATGGGAATAATAAATGAGTACCATGAACCACCAAGCTTTAATGGAGTGGAACGCCCGTATAGTGATTATTATATTGCGCCCACAACTTGGCGTGAAGTGGGTTTTGGAATTACAGGAAATATCATTGACTATTCTCTGCGATATCAAGCTTATGTGGTTAATGGTTTCAATGGTTATGATGGCAGCGCAACTTTTAGTGCTCAGAATGGATTAAGGAAAGGGAGGCAAAAAGGTGCAGAATCTTATATGAGTAGTCCTAATTTTACGGCTAAAGTAGAATATTATGGGCTTAAAGGATTAAATCTTGGTCTTGCTGGATATTTTGGCTCAAGTCAATCTACTGCCTTAGACGGATTACAAAGTACAGATATTGAAGGTAATGCATTTGCAGATAGTACAGTTATAGGAATTTCTATGTTGGGCTTTGATGCCAGATATAACTCCAAAGGTTTTCAATTTAGAGGTCAATTATATTATACTCAGATCTCCAATTCGGAGCAATATAATGAAGCATTAAATTCAGATATTGGAAGCGTAATGATGTCTTATTATTTTGAAATGGGATATAATGTATTTCATTCATCAAAAAAAATAAAGTCTGAACTAATTCCTTTTGCTCGTTACGAAACTTATGACACTCAACACAAAGTAACAGGAACTCTTATAAAAAATGATTTTTATAATAAACAAATATACACTTTTGGTTTAGGATGGAAAATAAATTCTCAAGTTGCTATTAAGGCGGATGTACAATTTATGAATAATCAATCTGTTAAAAAATACACCAATATGTTTAATGCTGGAATTGGAGTCATGTTTTAAAACTGCCTTTAATTAAATTAAGCAATTTGTGATCATAATTTTACAAAAAACCAGTTTCACAATACCTAATAATAAATTTCAAACAAATGAAAAGAGCATATTTAATAATTATATCAGCCTTGCTATTTTTAAGTTTTGCAAGTCCCCAGCTTGATTTCAACCAAAAGAAATTGCAGAAACTGATTATGAAGACTTATGAATTGGAAAATTATGAATTGCTAAAAGCTAATGTTCCCAATTGCAATTTTCGTCATGGCGAACTATTTTTTGTTAAAAGCAATGATAATCAAAAAAGACTAATCTATATTGGCCGAGTAAATAGCTGTAGATCTGGCGGTTGCTCTTTAGAAATAGCTTCGGATTCAGAAACAGATTTAGAGGAATTTGAATACTTTGATTATGTAATATTTTTTGATTCTACAATTACAATTCAAAAAGTAGTGATTTTTAATTATCAAGCCACACATGGATACGAGGTAACTGCCAAATCATGGCTAAAGCAATTCAATCGGTATAATGGAATGAGTGAATTAGTAGTGGGTAAAAATGTGGATGCAATCAGCGGAGCGACCATTTCGGTTTATGCTATAACCGATGATATTTCATATGTGTTAAGTCAATTAAGGGAGAATGTTTCGATAATTCTAAGTTCCACTTTAAACAAAAATTAAAGTTGAGCTTTGGTAAAGCAGGTTCGGCAGAGGGGTTCATAGCTATCAGTTTCACCAAGCATCACCAGTTTTTCTCCACTAACAATTCGGTGTGATATATGGGCTAGCTTTCCGCATTGCATACAAATCGCATGAACTTTGGTAACATATTCAGCAGTAGCCATAATCTGAGGCATCGGACCAAATGGTTTGCCTTTAAAATCCATATCCAATCCGGCCACAATAACGCGTATTCCTCTATTTGCCAACTCATTACATACAGATGGTAATTCATCATCAAAAAATTGGGCTTCATCAATGCCTACCACTTCCACATCATTAGCTAATAATAGAATATTGCTTGAAGTTTCAACAGGAGTAGAAGCAATTTCGTTTTTGTCGTGCGACACCACTTTTACCTCATCATAGCGCGCATCAATAGCAGGTTTATAAATTTCAACCTTCATTTTTGCTATTTTAGCACGTTTCAATCGTCGAATTAACTCCTCTGTTTTGCCCGAAAACATAGAGCCACAAACGACTTCAATCCAGCCAGCCTCATGTTTATTATTTGTTGAATTCTCTAAAAACATTATCGTTTATGCCTTTTATCTTTGGAATATCTTTACCATCGTTTTACGACTTTGGTAATTTGCTTATTAATCGGCAAAGCTAAGTAAAAGACCTAAACATTTTTTTATTGTGAATAAATTAATCTGAACATGAGTCAAATTAAAAAAGAGTACAGCCTTGAGCTAATTTCAATCATCAAAGAACAAACTGAAACTTTATTAGCTTACGAACATAAAGTTCCGCAAATAGAGATTGACATTGTAAAAGACAACCTTAAAAAGTTGTACGAAATAGTTGATGGAATGAATAAAACATCAGCTATTCAAGAGAATTATCCTTTGCAAGAGCAATTGATTGATGACGAAATAAATAATTTGATTGATGAGGCAGAAAGTCAATTTATAAAAGAGGACGGTCTTCCATCAGAAAATGATCTCCTTATTGAACAAGAGAAGGCATTTGAAGAACAAAACACGATTGATTTAATTGAGCCAGAAATACCTGATGAAGAAACGATTACCAAAGTTCATGAAGATATTTTAAACCAAGTGGAAGAAGCTGTTGAGGAAATTATTGCTCAAAGTAAGCCTGAGATTCCTAGCCAAAATACGCCAACAGAATTACCAATTCCAACAGAGGAAACGGGTAATGAAAAGCGTACAATTCATGTTTTAGATGTAGACCCAGAAGATGAAGAAGATGAAAATGAAGCGGTATCAGGTGATGCTATGGTGAATAAATCGATTAATTTAAAAGCGATTAAGAGTTTGAAAAATGGTATAGGAATTAATGATAAATTTATGATTATAAATGATTTATTTGAAGGGCATGCAAAATCTTATAATAAAGCCATTCTAACCATCGATAGTGCGCCAGATCGCAAACAGGCATTGTATATTCTAGCAGATTTGAAAGCTGAAAATTTTTGGGAAAATAATGACTTTGCATTTAAACAACTAAAAACCTATGTAGAAAGAAGGTTTTTATAGTGTTTGCTAAAGCTATTTTTTTCATCCAGTGGGTTTTTTATATATTTGCGTTTTGTATAATACTTAATCATGGGGACATTATTTATTGAGGGAATACTATTAGGATTATTGATTGCTGTTTCGCTTGGGCCAGCTTTTTTTGCCATTATACAAACTGGTATTAATAAAGGATTTCGATATGGAATATATATGGCAATTGGGATTTCTATTAGTGATATCATCTTAGTAACCATCAGTTATTTAATAGGGTCTTCACTTTTCGACAACCCAGATAATAAAGTTTATGTTGGGTTAATTGGAGGCATCATTCTGATCATTTTTGGTTCAGTTTCGTGGGCTAAGAAACCTGAGATATTGAAACGAAGAAAAATAAATATTGATAATCCACCAAAAGACCCAAGACCAATTGGATATTTTATGCGTGGCTTTTTTCTCAATATTGCCAATCCATTTTTGTTTTTCTTTTGGTTTGGTGCTCTGGGGTTTGTTGGTAAAAATGCCCTTCCTGGTCATATTCTTGAAAGCACAATTATATTTTTCTCAGGTACTTTTGTGACTATTTTAGCCACTGATATTTTAAAAAGTTTTATTGGCGGAAAAATCAAAGGCTATCTCAAACCTCGCAAAGAAATTATTCTAAATAAAATAGTTGGATTAGCATTGGTCACTTTTGGCATCGTGCTTATTTTCCGCACCTTAAATGAATATGGTTTTTTTGAATATTTAAACCAACTTTAATTCCATCTTATCCAACATATTATGACAATACAGGAGGCCCAACAACAAGTGGATCAATGGATAAAAACCTATGGCGTACGCTATTTTAATGAGCTTACCAATATGGCTATTCTGACGGAGGAAGTGGGCGAATTGGCTCGTATTGTTTCCCGTACTTACGGTGAGCAATCTTTTAAGGAGTCTGATAAAAACATGAATATAGGCGACGAAATGGCCGACGTACTTTGGGTGCTCATATGTATGGCCAACCAAACAGGTGTTGATTTAACAGATGCTTTGGCTAAAAATATGGAGAAAAAAACCAAGCGAGATCTTAATCGGCATCTAAGTAATGATAAACTAAAATAATTCTCTTGAAAGCATCATTCTGGTTACTTCTTTTATTCACTCTTCTTTTTACCAAACCTATTTTTTCACAATCGATAAAAGGGCAAGTGGTGGATGAAAAAAATAGTAATCCGATGGCCTTTGTCAATATAGTTTTTGGGAATTCCAACCAAGGAATCTCCTGCGATATTGATGGAAATTTCACAATCACTGACATACAAAATATTGATTTCTTGCGATTTACTTATGTTGGATATCATGACACGATAGTAAAATCCTCTTCCTTCAGTAAGGCTGATTGGCTCATCAAAATGAGGTCAAAACAAATCATCTTAGATGAAGTGGATATTTTTCCAGGCGAGAATCCTGCTCATAGAATTGTGAATGCTTGTGTAGCCAATATTAAAATCAATACTCCTGAAAATCTCAGCTCATTTTCCTATAAGGCTTATCATAAAATGATATTCACGTCTATGTCAGCGGCTGAAAACAAATCAGATAGTATATCAAAAAGCAAAATTGGAATTTCGATCGGGATTTCCACTAAGCCAAACAATCCTTCTAGTATGGGGGACAATTCTTTGGATAGTTCAGAATCTCCACTGGAGGATATATTGAGCAATCAGCACCTTTTTATCATGGAGAGCGTGAGCGAAAGAAAATATAAACGCCCTAATAAAAATTATGAGCAAGTCCTTGCCACTCGTATGTCGGGATTAAGCGATCCAACTTTGGTTATGTTAGCCAATCAGTTTCAATCGTTTTCGTTTTACAATCCCAGCATCATGCTTTTGGATAACTATTATGCAAATCCAATCAGTCAAGGTAGCACAAAAAAATATTTCTTTCTATTAGAAGATACTATTTATCAAGGAATTGATACAGTTTTTATCATTTCATTTCGACCATTTAAAGGAAAGAAATTTGATGGAATGAGTGGACTGCTTTATATCAATTCAAACCGTTATGCAATTCAAAATGTTGTTGCATCTCCTGCCGATAGCATTGAATCCATTCAAATTCAGATTCAGCAAAAATACCAATTCATGGAGAATCAGATGTGGTTTCCTGTGCAGCTAAATACTAATTTAACTTTTAATAATACTATACTTAATGGCTCACCTTTGGTAGGAATTGGAAAAAGCTACCTCAAAAATATTGAAATAAATCCGCCTACAAAAGGCATTAGATATAGCAATATTGTGCTTAAAATAGACCCAAATGCTGCCAAACAAACAGAAGATTATTGGACAAAAGAACGAGTTATTGGACTAGATAGTCTTGAATTGAAAACCTATCATGTGATTGATAGTATTGGAGAAGCAGAGCATTTGGATAAGAAACTATGGGTATTGAAATCATTGACAAATGGGCGTATTCCTTGGGGATTTGTTGATTTCGATATGGGGAAGTTTATCCAGTTGAATGCTTTTGAAGGATTTAGATTTGGGGCAGGAATTATCACCAATGATCGCTTATCTCGCATAGTGCAAATGGGTGCTTATGGAGCTTACGCCACTAAAGATCAAAAGATGAAATATGGTGCAGACCTCATTTTTAATATTTGGCCAAAGCAAATGATGAAGTTAAGCTTGGCTTATCAGAACGATGTTATGGAAAGCGCCTCTCAGCATAATTTTAGCAAAAAAAGCATAATTAATATCGACATATATCGGAACTTCTTGATTCAGAAAATGGTATACCATCAAAGCTACCAAAGTAATCTAACTTTCAGAGCTTTGAATCATTTTACATGGAGTGCAGGCTTTAATTATTCTCAATTCCATTCTCCAGATAATTACCAATATATGATTGGAAATGCAAGCGGTTTATACATTTCAACTGCTGACTTCACTATTGCTGAAGCCAATGCCAGTATTCGATTTGCTTTTAAAGAAAGAATAGTACAGAATTTAGGCTCTCAACTTTCTTTGGGAACAAAATATCCCATACTTAATATTCATTATTCCCAGGGAATTCCTAGTTTGATTGGAAGCGAATTGACATATAAAAAATTCGACTTACAACTCGACTACAGCTATCAGCTTCGATATTTAGGAAAAAGTTCTTGGCGAATTAGTGCAGCAAAAGCACTAGGTGATTTGCCTTGGTACCTGCTTTATAATGGAAAGGGAAGTTATGCATCTTTTTATTTAGAGTCGCCCTATTCATTTGGAACAATGCGGCTCAACGAATTTCTTTCTGACGAATTTGTTGCCATTTATTTTCGCCACGACTTCGGTAGCTTATTATTTGGAAACAAACCTTTTGTTCCACAGCCTGAATTTGTAAGTCAATTTACAATTGGGCAATTAAGCCATAGCGATAAGCATAAAAATATAGATTTCAACACATTGGAAAAAGGTTATTATGAGTCTGGCGTGATGTTTAACTCCATTCTAAAAAATGGCTTAGTGCAATTAGGTTTAGGATTTATGTATCGTTACGGCCCTTATTCAATGGTGCACGAAAACGATAATTTTGCTTATAAATTCACGATGAAATTTGCGCTATAGAATAAATATTATGCAGATAATTTTTGTAATTTTACCAATCTCTATTTACAAAACTGCCAAAGAAAAACCCTCAAAACGAAACAATTTTAAAAAGAAACAAAATATAAACCCATGAAATTAAGACAACTACTTTTTATTGCTCTAGCAATTTCGCTTTTTTCTTGCTCCAAAAAGACGCAAACAATAGACCCAATACAATATGTAAATCCTTTGATTGGAACTGGCGGGCATGGACATACTTATCCAGGAGCAACTTCACCATTTGGTATGGTGCAGCTCAGTCCTGATACGCGATTGGAAGGTTGGGATGGCTGCTCGGGTTATCATTATACCGATTCCGTAATTTATGGTTTTTCACATACGCACCTAAGTGGCACTGGGATTTCTGATTATGGCGACATCCTCATTATGCCAATAACTGGCACTGCAGTTTATAAAAATACGGAATATGCTTCTTCATTTTCTCATCAGAATGAAATTGCCGAAGCTGGCTATTATCATGTTTTGTTAGACGAGCATCAAATTGAAGTGAATCTAAGCACAAGCGCAAGAACTGGAATGCATCAATATACTTTTGCACAAACTCAGAATAATAAAATTATTTTGGATTTGAATCATCGTGATATCGTTTTAGATGCCTATATTCATCAAGTAAATGACTCTGCAATTGAGGGTTATAGAGTTTCAAAAGCCTGGGCTCAACAGCAATATGTGTATTTTTATATGCAGTTTTCTCAAAAAATTGATTTACTTGAAATTGCCTCTCAGGATAGTATTTTTACGAATAATGTGCTCCAATCAACAGATATAGTGGCTTCAATTCATTTTAATGAGATCCCTAACAAAAAGCTTTTGGTAAAAGTTGGTTTATCGTCAGTGGATATGGCTGGAGCTAAAAACAATTTATTGAATGAAAACCCTAATTGGGAGTTTGAAGAATTCAAATTACAAAATCAAAACCGATGGAGAGATGAACTCAATAAAGTACAAATAATTGATAATGATGAATCTAAAAAGACTATTTTTTATACCGCTTTGTACCATAATTTAATTGTTCCTAATCTATTTTCTGATATTGATGGTCGATACCGCGGCATGGATAAGGCAATTCATCATTCTGAAACAGACCAATATACCGTATTTTCGCTTTGGGATACTTATCGCGCCACGCATCCACTTTATACCTTAATTGAAAGCAAAAGAGTAGCTGATTTTATCCACACTTTCAAAAACCAATATGATGACGGTGGAGTGCTACCCATTTGGGAACTCTCGGCCAATTATACCAATTGCATGATTGGTTACCACGCTATTCCAGTTATTGCAGATGCTTATTTAAAAGGTCTGACTTCAATTCCTGTGGACACTTTGCTTCAAATGATGTTGACTTCTGCAAATCAAAATCGTGATGGATTAGAGGCCTTTAAAAAGAATGGATATATTTCGATTAGTGATGATGCCGAGTCTGTTTCTAGGACTTTAGAATATGCCTATGACGATTGGTGTATTGCTCAAATTGCCCAAAAAGCGGGCAAGGATAGCATTTATAAAGTGTTTATAGAAAGAGCACAATCCTATAAAAATATTTTAGATCAGTCGATTGGTTATATGCGTCCCAAATTGAATGAAATTTGGAAAAAACCATTTAATCCAGCTGAGGTTGATTTCAATTATACCGAAGCCAATTCGTGGCAATATAGTTTTTACGTGCCACAAGATATTTACACTTTCATTGAGCTTTTAGGTGGAGATGCGCAATTTGAAAAGCAGCTAGATGATTTATTCAATGCTTCCTCCGAAAACGTTGGACGAGAGCAATCTGATATTACTGGATTAATTGGCCAATATGCTCACGGCAACGAACCAAGCCACCACATGGCCTATCTTTATAACTATGTAAATAAAGCTGAGAAATCGCAAAATTATGTGCAGAGAATAATGAATGAACTATACACAGACCAACCAGATGGCCTTTGTGGAAATGAAGATTGTGGGCAAATGTCGGCTTGGTATGTTTTTTCCGCTATGGGTTTTTACCCTGTAAATCCGGCCAATGGTGAGTATGTTTTCGGTAAACCATTATTTGATAAAATGACTATTCAATTAGAAAATGGAAAGACCTTCACTATTGAAAAAACTGGTGAATCAGCTGATAATTCAGTTGTTAAACAAATTCTTTTGAACAGTAAACCCTATAATAAAGCCTTTATCAATCACTCTGATATCATTGAAGGTGGCACTTTGACATTTGAAATGTCGAAAAGTGAAAACGTCACTTCTATTCAAAAAGAATTGCCAAGTTCCATAATAAATGATTTTATAATTATTCCTGTACCAGCGATAAGAGACGGTGAAAGAGTTTTTAAAACCTCTACCACCATTACTTTGGAAGCAATGAAGGGTTGCGTTATTATTTACACCATCAATGGCGGTCAGGAAATGCTATATGAGTTACCTATCACATTTACAGAAAGTGTTAGCTTAAATATAAAAGCCACCAAAGATGGAAAGAGCAGCAAAACCATGTCCACCCAGCTTTATAAAATACCTGAAGGCAGAACTTTAACAATTTCGAGTCCTTGGAGGGAGCAGTATTCTGCTGGCGGAAATGATGCCTTAATTGATGGCTTAATTGGAACGCCAAATTTTAGAACGGGCACTTGGCAAGGATATATGTTCAATGATTTTGAAGCCGTTTTAGACTTAGGAAAACCACAGCCAGTTTCAACTGTTGCCATGAACTTTATTCAAGATGCTGGCTCGTGGATTTGGATGCCAGAATATGTAGAATATTGGGGGTCAACAGATTCTATTCATTATTTTTCTCTAGGAAAAATAATGAATGACATCCCCAAAATGGACTATAAGGTCCAGATAAAAACCTATAAAATGCAAGTATATCCAAAAATGGTGAGATACATTAAGATTTTTGCCAAAAACCACAACATCTGCCCCAAAGGACATTTAGGAGAAGGTGGTCAAGGTTATATCTTTGTTGATGAAATTATTGTGGGGGAGTGATATTAATTATGACACGTAAATAATATTGTAGAATAAATTAATTGAACACCAGCCAAAATGAAAAAATTCTTTTCATTTTTAAAAAAAATGAAGCATTTTCTCAATTTCGTAACTACCTAGTATAGGACATTTTATAGGATATATATTAGTTTTGTTTGCAAGTTAAATATCCTAATATAGTATATCTTTGCCCATTATTATTTTCACATTTAAACCAAAAATCAATGAAGAAATTATCAACACTTTTCACTGTATTACTTATTATACTTACAATTTCTTGCACTAAAAAAGAAGACGAAGTAATCCCTGTCGTTCCAATTGACCCAGTTATTGGAGATTTATACCAAGGAGGTATTGTAGCATATATACTTCAATCGGGAGATCAAGGCTATGATGCCAATGTAAAACATGGAATTATCGTAGCAGCATCAGATCAAAATAGTGGTACCGCTATTTGGGGATGTTCAAATTCATCTACTGGCATTACAGGTGCAGACGGAACAGCCATCGGCACAGGTGCTCAAAACACGCTTGATATTCTAAATTCATGTACCGAAGCCAATTCTGCAGCTGCAATTTGTTCAACCCTTACTTTGAATGACTATAGCGATTGGTTTTTGCCCTCTAAGGATGAATTAAATATCCTTTATACTAACAGAGTAGCAATAGCTAATAGTGGCGGTGCTTTTGACAATGTTGGCCAAGTATATTGGAGTTCTTCTGAAAGTGGATATAAAGCGTGGATACAAAGTCTAATTACTGGACAACAGCTTTCCGATGTTAAGGGAGCAAATTACAACGTTAGGGCAATTCGTAATTTTTAAAATATTATTTTCATAAAAGCAAAAAAGCCCAACGCATCATAGACGCATTGGGCTTTTTAAGAAGTGGTACCACCTGGATTTGAACCAGGGACACATGGATTTTCAGTCCATTGCTCTACCAACTGAGCTATGGTACCTCTTTAGCGGCTGCAAAGGTAAAATATTTTTTCACACTATAACAAATTATTTTCTCTTTTTTGATTCCTTTATTTTCAAGCTTCTGTTAAATCAATTAAATAATTTGTAATCATAGTATTGCATAATTAATAATTGCTATTTTGCCTTTTTCAATTTCATTAGGTTTTTCTGCCCACTTCCTTAATTCTTCTGCCTTAATCCTACTTTAAACTTGATCTAATGGCAATATCTTTGGGTTTCTTTGCTTTTTGAATTCAGAAACTGTCATTCCGGTTGTTTTTTTAAACTGATTGCTAAGATATTGTACGCTAGAATAACCCATTTGAAATGCGATTTCGCTCAGACTCATTTCGTCTTGAATTAATAGCGATTTAGTACGCTCTACTTTATGTGCTATGATATATTTTTCTAAAGTACGTTGCTCTATATCTGCGAATATTGTGCTTAAACTTTGATAAGAACGGCCAATTTTTTCTACCAAATAATCTGAATTTCGTATGATGGAGCTATTATTATTGGCATAATGTACCAACTCAATTACTGCTACTTTGATCTGATTTACAATGATTTCATTTTTATCTGTCACCAAAGAAAAGCGATGCTTTTTAAGAAATTTACTGATTTGTAAATCACTTATGGGCTCATAAAAGTCAATCGCACCAATATTAACATGTGCAAAATGAAGATCCTCTTTTTCCAAAAGCATTTTCATTAAACGAATGCAACAGTCGCAAATCATTCCGCCCACATAAACTGTTTTTATTTTGTGCGTTTCATCCATTGTTGAACAAAATTAAACAATATTACATTATCAAAAACCATCAAAATAGAGGAGCGTTTAATATTTTGTTTTTCCGTAAATTTGTGCTTTTAAAATAAGCAAATAGAATGGGCACGACATTAAAAGTAAAACCGCTAAAGGACTGGATAGATTTAGGAGATAAACCGCTAATCATAAGTGGCCCATGTAGTGCAGAAAGTTATGATCAACTTATGCGCACTGGAAAGGAGTTGGCAAAAATTGACCAAGTAAAAATTATTCGAGCAGGTATATGGAAGCCACGTACTCGCCCCGAAATATTTGAAGGCGTAGGCGAAACCGCATTAGAATGGTTGCTTGAATTAAAAAAAGAAACTAGTTTAAAAACCTGTGTAGAAGTAGCAACTCCTGAACATATTGAACTTGCATTAAAATATCAAGTTGATGTTTTGTGGATAGGTGCTCGCACTACCGTAAATCCTTTTTCAGTACAAATCCTCGCCGATGTGCTGAAAGGTGTTGATATTCCGGTTATGGTAAAAAACCCACTTCATCCCGATCTTAAACTATGGGTGGGCGCTCTTGAGCGTATCAATAATGCTGGTATTACTAAATTGGCCGCAATTCACCGTGGATTCTATACTTATGACAATAAGCCCTTTAGGAATTTACCGATGTGGGAAATCCCCATTGAACTTAAAAGATTAATTCCTTCACTACCCATTATCGTTGACCCTTCACATATCTGTGGTAATAGAACTCTACTTGCAAGTGTGGCACAGCGAGCACTCGATTTGAGTATGGATGGACTGATGTTTGAATCACATTATAATCCCGATATTGCGCTTACAGATGCCGAGCAACAATTAACACCCAAAAATTTAGAATTGTTACTTTCAAATTTGGTTGTCAGAAAAGAATATGGTAATCAAGATTTTGAAAATATACTGGAAAAACTTCGTCACGAAATCGACTTGATGGATCATGAGTTACTTTCCATTTTAAGTCGCCGTGAAGAAAAAACTAAACAAATTGGCGTATATAAAAAAACCAATAATATTACAGTTTTGCAGATAGATCGCTTGCGAAAAATGATTCAAGAAAGATTAGATTATGGTGAAAAACTCGGCTTGGATTATGCATTTATATTAAAATTATTGCAGCTTGTTCATAAAGATTCGATACGAGTGCAAACAGATATTATGCAGGAAAATAGTTAGAACTAAAAATCACAGCTGAATACCATTGGTGTTTAACAACAAATAAATGTACTAAAATAAACTCATTATAGGAAAGGCTCTATTTCTAAAATAGTAAAGAAAAAACATGCATCATGGAAAAATTCAAAATTTATTGTGGCGGAGAATTTATAGAAACATCCACTCCCTTAGAGGTCGTGAACCCTTATAACGGTGAAGTCTTTGCCACGACATTTATGGCCAATAGTTCAGATCTTGAAATCGCTATTTCAAAAGCTGAATCAATTCGAATGAAAATGCAAAATATGCCATCATTTAAAAGATATCAAGCATTAATGTATATTTCTGATAGCCTAAACGAACAGATTGAGTATTTTGCCGAAATTTTATCTAAAGAATCAGGCAAACCGATGATATATTCCAAAGGAGAGATAATGAGATCTGTTGAGACTTTTAAAATTGCTGCAGAAGAAAGCAAAAGAATTTCTGGTGAAGTGTTACAGCTGGACTGGACGCCAGCAGGAGAAAACAAGCAGGGTCTAGTTAAATATTTCCCAATTGGTTTGGTGGCAGGCATTTCCCCCTTTAATTTTCCAATGAATTTAGCAGTGCATAAAATTGCGCCTGCATTAGCCGCCGGTTGCCCAATTATTCTAAAACCTTCTACCAACACTCCTTTATCCACATTAGCTTTAGCTCGTATAATTGACCAAACTGAATTTCCAAAAGGAGCTGTTTCCATTTTACCAATGGACAGAAAAACAGGTAACCAACTGGTCACTGATGACCGCTTTAAACTCTTATCTTTTACTGGTTCGCCACAAGTAGGTTGGATGATGAAAGCCATGTCAGGAAAAAAGAAAGTAGTTTTAGAATTAGGAGGAAATGCAGGTATGATCATAACTAAATCTTCTGATATACAACTCGCAGTTCGCAAAGCTGTGATTGGTGGATTTGCTTATTCAGGACAGGTTTGTATTCATGCTCAACGCATATATGTAGCACAAGAAATTTTTGATGTTTTTTCAAAGCAATTTGTCGAAAGTGTAAAAAAACTCAAAGTAGGAGACCCAATGCTTATGGGAACAGAAATTTCATCAATGATAGACGAAGCAAATGCATTAAGAGTAGAATCTTGGGTAAATGAAGCTGTTGAAGAAGGTGCACAAATAATATGTGGCGGAGAGCGTGATGGCACATACTATTCGCCAACAGTTTTGATAAATACCAAGCCAAGCATGAAAGTTTGTTCATTAGAAGTGTTTGGTCCAGTGGTAACACTTACTCCTTTTAGCGACTTTAAAGAAGTTGTTGAAGAAGTTAATAATAGTGATTTTGGTTTACAAGCCGGCATATTTACGAATGCCATTGATGAGATGGATTATGCTTTTAATACACTTGAAGTAGGAGGAGTTATCATCAACGATTCGCCCATATTTAGGGTGGATCATATGCCATATGGAGGAGTAAAAGACTCAGGATTAGGGCGTGAAGGGGTTAAGTATGCAATACAAGATATGATGGAAACAAAAATATTAGTAAGGTGACGAACACATTAGAATAATTATTATATTTGCCTATCAAAAATGAAATATATATGACACAACATCAACATAAAGAATCTTACATTATCGAGTATGGCTTAAAAGCCATGATGATATTTTACTTTATTTCTGTCCTCTTTTACCCGGAAACTTTAGATCCAGCTAATAATTTTCAAACAACTCTTAGTTTCATATTAATTCTACGATTGATAGTTATTATTGCTTTTTCGATATTTATATTAGCCGTAAGCCATCGTATTTTTAAAACAATTGCATTTTCTGCAATCATTATTGGGGCATTTTACAAGGTCTTTATGTTGCTTTCACAGGATACTTTTTATTTGCATCACCTTCTAACACTCGGTGACTCTGTCATGATTATTGGAATTGCTAATTATTATTTGTATCGCAATAAGTTAAAAGAAAAATATGTGGAAAGGAAAAAATCAAAAAGAAAATTAGTAAAAAAACTCAGTGATGATGTTGGCCTTGATGAATAAAATCAAAACTAATAAACCTATATAAAAATATAATCGATTAAGCTAGTTTTTAAAATCAAGAGAACTATTTCCCCCTGCCTGACATTACAATCAAGAAAGTATAAAACAGGATTTTGAAATCGACAGCAATGCTCATGTTTTCGAGGTATAAAACATCGTATTTTAATCGCTCTATCATTTCTTCTACATTTTCAGCATATCCATACTTTACTTGTCCCCATGAAGTTATCCCTGGTTTTATTTTAAGTAAAAGATTATAGTGTGGTGCCTCTTTGATAATTTGATCAATGAAAAACTTCCTTTCAGGGCGATAGCCAACAATGCTCATATCTCCTTTTATTACGGTAAAAAATTGAGGTATTTCATCTAATCGGACCTTTCGCATAAATTTCCCAAAAGGTGTAATCCTTGGATCATTTTCAGAACTCAATTGAGGGCCATCTTTTTCAGCATCCAATGTCATGGTTCGGAATTTTAGCATTTTAAACGATTTTCCATTAATTCCAATACGTTCTTGCGAATAAAAAACCGGACCTTTTGACGTAAAATAAACTCCAAATGCCGTAAAGAGGTAAAGCGGCGAAAGTAAAATGATAGCAAAACTTGAAAATGTAATATCAATAATTCTTTTCATTACTACTTGCCAATAGGGCATAATATCAGGATAGATTTGAATGAGAGGTGCTTGAAAAATAGCCGACATTTTAACCGAGCCCAACATAATGTCATGCATATCGGGAATGACTTTGATTACCACATTTGCACTCTGCAAGGCTGTGATTATATTATTAATCTTACCGTGTTCGCTGGAGTCAATAGCTATAACAACTTCTTCTATTTTCTCTTGTTCAATAATTTCATTTAACTGAGTGCAATTGCCCAAGTAAGGCAAATGATTGCCTAACAAATAATCCTCAGCTTCATTTACATTTACGAAACCTATGAAATTATTTCCAGAAGAGATATACTGGTTGGTAATTTCAAGATAAATGGCAGTTGCTTTTCCATTACCCCCCACAATTAATGTTCTAAAGCCAATCTCACCTCGGTGAATTTTCCTTACCATTATAGTGGTAATCAGCAATCTAAACAAAGCAGTGAGTGTAAAATGCAATACAAATAAAACAATGGCATAACGATACAATTCGGTATATGCGTGCACATAATCATCGAGCACTATAATGAAAAATAATAGCGCGACTCCAATAATACTACTAATAAAAGTGATGCCTAATTCCTTAATTCTGGATTTGCGATATACTGATTTGTAAGTTCCTAAGAAAAAGTAAAATAGAAGCCACAAAAAAGGAATCACCAATATACCATAGAAAAATTTAGGATCGTTAAACACAATTTCATTCCAATTACTATCGATAGGTAAATAACTATTCTTTCGATAAATAAAAAACAAAGCCCAAGCCAATATGGCTGCGAAATAATCTGCAATTAAATACTTTATGGTTTGTAAAGTATGATTCATTAGAGGTGCATTATTTTAATATTATCTAAAAATATATTTGTGGAATCGAGCGTAGAACCTAATTCTGCCTTAAAAGTTACTCGATAAGAGGTTGCCGTTGGATAATAACTTACTAATTCGGAAAAATTCACATATATTTTTTTCCAATGTGGCCCTGGCGTAATACCTAAATGATTGACATTTATAACAGTCCCAGGCTTGTTGACAAACATGCCTATTGCAATCGGCACTTCTGTGTTTTTAATATGAATTTCCATCACCACGGCTGCGCCACTCTTTGGCAATACAAATTCCATTGTACTTTGTCCAGCATAATCGGGATGTGCTTTATCCAGAAAAATTCTTCCAGAATAGCCTCCTTCATAAACATCCATGTCACTTTTAGCTATAATAGTGGATGTTCCATTTATGGAATCAATACTGATACCACCTTCTTCAAAATCTTCCTCTCCCCGAGAATTCCATGGGAAAATTACATTATCAATATAACCTGAGGTGGGCTGAATTGCTAATGTGCTGCCAGGAACAAAATCCACGTTTTCGAAATAAGATTCAAAAAAAGGATTTATACTTCTTGTTGCGGCTATTCCATTCACTAAAACTCCAGGATCTACTTCTATTTGATGCTTTCCTGCACTTAATACAGGAATAATTACAGGTATTTCAAAAGCCCCTATTACTTCGCCATCTACGTAAAGCCATGCATCAACAATATCCATAGAATCAGTTCCTTCCATGGGTTTTGTATTAAATTCAAAAGAATTAATTTGAATATGAGCTGGAATATCATCATCAGGGTTTATCAGCTCACAAGAGCTAATAAAAATGATTAAAATAAATAATAGTAATGTGTAAGAATACTTCATATAATTTCACTAAACGTAATATCAAACGGCTTTTTTTGATAATTATTATTGAAAACCGGGAAAAATCAGAAATTCATAAAAAAGGTTTCAATATGGATTTTTTTACTTTTGAGTTAATTCTTGAAAAATATGCTCAAGCTTAATCTCTTCTGACTGCAAACCTATAAGTGTTAAGTTATTAGATTTTGCCAAATCATATATAAGTGGACGAATATCCGTTTTAGAATTCACGGAAATTTTATATACCCCATTATCGTCTAAAACTACCTGCTCAACTCCAGGAATATTCTTTAGTAGCGATGTTGAAGTTTTCTCCTTAAATTCAACACTGATAATTTCCTTGTCTTTCCACAAATCCTGAATTTGACTTTTAGGACTATCTGCTATTAACTTTCCATCTTTTATTATTAATATGCGATCACACACAGCCTCCACTTCTTGCATAATATGCGAAGAAAAAAGAACCGTTTTTGTTTCGCCAATTTTCTTAATTACGGCTCTAATCTCCATAAGCTGATTGGGATCAAGACCACTTGTTGGCTCATCAAGTATAAGCACCTCAGGGTTATGAATAAAAGCTTGGGCTAGACCAAGTCGTTGTTTATAGCCTTTTGATAAAGCAGCAATTTTTTTATGCTGTTCTTTTTCTAAGCCTGTGAGTAAAACAATTTCCTTAATTCTTTCCTTTTTGTTTTTCAGTTTAAAAATCCCTGCCACAAAATTCAAATATTCAAGCACATACATTTCGTAGTATAGAGGATTGTTTTCTGGTAAATATCCGATATTACGCTTAACCTCAATTGGGTTTTCCAAAATATCATGGCCCATGACCTCCACGGTACCAGATGTTGGTGGTATATAGCAACTTATGATTTTCATCAAAGTAGATTTACCAGCACCATTGGGGCCTAAGAGACCTACAATTTCTCCTTCTTTAATCTCTAAGCTAACCCCAGCTAAGGCTTTTTGCTGTCCGTAAACTTTACTTATATTGATTATTTTGATAGACATTTTTGGAATGTTTATTTTTAGTTTGACTTATTAGTCCAAGAATCTTTTAAGGAAACAGTTCGGTTAAAAACCAACTTATTAGCATTGCTATCTTTATCGACGCAAAAATATCCTAAGCGCTGAAACTGAAATTTTTCCTCTACTTTAGCGCTAGCTAAACTTGGCTCCAATCGACAATTAGAAAGTACTTTTAACGAATCCTCATTTAAAAACTCCTTAAAATCAATCTCTTTGTGACCCATTGGATCCTCATCATTAAATAAGCGATCATAAAGGCGCACTTCAGCAGCAATACTTTTTTCAGCACTCACCCAATGTAATATTCCTTTTACTTTACGATTTACTTCACCTCCACTCTTTGTTTCTGGATCATAAGTACATAAAATCTCCTTTACATTTCCGTTTTCATCTGTGATATAATCTTCACACTTGATTATATATGCACCTTTTAGACGAACTTCTTTTCCTGGAGCTAAGCGAAAAAACTTCTTAGGAGCATCAATCATAAAATCATCTTGCTCAATAAAAATATTTCTTCCAAAAGGAACCATTCTACTTGCACTTTGTTCGTCCTCTGGATTATTAATCAGTTCTACCTCTTCAAATTCACCTTCAGGGTAATTTGTTATTACTAATTTGACAGGATTGAGAACTGCCATTACACGATCAGTGATTTTATTTAGATGCTCCCTTAACATGAATTCCAAAAGACCAACTTCTATTACATTATCCCGCTTAGCCACACCAATTCTATCCGCAAAATTACGAATTGACTTAGGAGTATAACCTCTTCGGCGCAAACCCGAAATAGTTGGCATACGAGGATCATCCCATCCGTTAACATATTTTCCTTCAACCAATTCGAGTAACTTACGCTTACTCATCACGGTGTAGTTTAAGTTTAATCGGGCAAATTCAATTTGCTGTGGGCGATCTCCTGTTGCAATTTGATCTAAGAACCAATTATATAAAGGTTTATGGTTCTCAAACTCTAACGTACAAATAGAATGAGTTATATTTTCGATATAATCGCTTTGGCCATGAGCATAGTCATACATTGGATAAACACACCAATCGTTGCCAGTACGGTGATGATGAGCATGCATTATACGATACAAAACAGGGTCACGCATTTGCATATTAGGGGATGTCATGTCAACTTTTCCACGTAAAACCATGCTCCCATTTTGGAATTCTCCAGCACGCATTCTAGCAAATAAATCGAGATTTTCAGTTACAGAGCGACTACGATACGGACTTTCTGTTCCTGGTGATTGTGGAGTCCCTCTTTGAGCACTTATCAATTCAGAAGGCTGTTCATCAACATAAGCTAAGCCTTTCTCAATAAGCATTACAGCCCAATCATATAATTGTTGAAAATAATCAGAAGTATAGCAAATTTCACCATCCCATTTGAATCCTAACCATTCAACATCTTCAATAATGCTTTTCACATATTCATCTTCCTCTTTGGTTGGATTGGTATCGTCAAAGCGTAAATTTGTTTTTCCTTTATACTCTAATCCAAGTCCAAAGTTTAAACAAATACTTTTGGCATGGCCAATATGTAAATATCCATTTGGCTCCGGAGGAAAGCGTGTATGTACTCTTGATCCGTTTTTGCCTTCTAGTAGGTCTTTCTCTATAATTTGCTCAATAAAATTAAGCGCTTTTTCGTTAGTAGGTTCCATGAATTGACGATGATAAAAAATTAATCTGCAAAAGTACGGTTTTTGTCGATTGAGCCTTTGGGAATTATCAGGATTTTTTATTAATTAATATGTTTTAACAGGAGTTCTAAATCGTTGCCTTTTACTGTATTATTAGTGCCAATGGCAGATTTATATCAAATAATGGCTTAATGATTCAAATAATATTATACTTTTGTAAGTTATAAGATTATATCGCAATTTACCTTAGCTTTTTAATGGCTCGTATTATTTAGTTTTGTAAGTTTGCACCTTAGATTTAAAACAAATTAAAAAACAATATAAATATCTTTTTATGAAGAAGTTACTTATTCAAATAGCACTACTAATTATTGTTGGTTTTATGGGTTATAAAGTTTATGACAGCATAATGGAGCCTGTACGTTACAAAAAAGCAACTGATGACCGCGAAAAGGTTATCATTGAAAAGCTGAATGAAATCAAAGAATTACAGATGGAATTTAAGAAAATTAATGCGCGTTATGCTAATAGCTTTGATACTTTAAAAGATTTTTACACTTTAGGAGTGATGCCTGTTGTTTTTAAAAAAGGAGTAGTTCCCGATACCTTAACAGAAGAACAAGCTCTTGAAATGGGCATCATTACCCGTGACACTACTTTAATTGCCATCAAGGACACCCTTTTGCAAGATGCTAAGAATTTTGATATTTCAATACTCCATATTGTTCCTTTTACAGAGGGTAAGGTTAGCTTTGAAATAGAGACCGGCGAAGTAGATCGTGCTAACTTTAAGGTGTCTGTATTTGAGGTTCGTTGTTATAAAGCTGATTATCTTGCTGGGATTAATGAGCAGAGTCTTCTTAAAAACGATTTGAACCTTATGAAAGAAGATGGTAAATTTCCTGGACTTAAACTTGGTTCCTTAACTGAACCTTCTACTGACGGTAACTGGTAAATAAAAATCAAAAAAGTATTGAGTCCTAACCAAAAAATAAGTTTAGCCGAGTTTGATCTCCATCAATCTGAAAAATACGTTTTGTCCATCAATCTAAAAATTGATGGACTTTCGTTTATTATTATAGATGATCAAAAAATATTATTTGCTGAAAGTTATATATGGCAAGCTAAGAATTGGGATTTTGCTACTGAGCAATTTTCAGAAATATTTAAATCTCAAGAATTTTTTAACGCTCGTTACTCGAAAGTAACTGCCATTGTTAAACATTCAGATAGTACTCTTATTCCCAATGTGTATTTTGACAAAAGTAAGCAACAATCTGCACTTGAAGCTTATCTTGGCCGCAAAGATTTCACAGCATATGCTCATGCCTTAAAACATGAAAAAGCAATGTTAGTTTTTGCAATCAATCTCAACTTGGAAAAATTACTTAAAAGTTGTTTTAACAGTATTGAAATTAGGCACCAAAGTGCATTATTGATTGACGAGGAATTAGAAAGAGCTCAACATGACGCTATTATTGCATTGCATATCAGCCCACTATCATTTGAGGTTATTGGTATTCGTGCCAAAAGATTGCTTGCTCATAATAATTTCTTATTCCAAAGTGTGGAAGAATTTATGTTTTTATTGCTGAGTTTCGTCCAGCAAAATAACTTTAAAACAGAGTCCTTACAGCTAAATATCAGTGGCAATATAATGATGGACTCGAAAATTGGACAAAACTTGAAACGATTTTTTCCGAATATTGTACAAGATAAGTCTTCAGAATCAAATAAAGATGCCGTTTTTAATGAATTAAAAAATCTTACTTTACTTGCGAATAGTTAGCGGAATATATAGAGCGAGGCGCATAAATCCACCTCTAAACCTGCCGGTACGCCCTACTACTGATATGGCTAAAGAAGCCCTTTTCAATATCCTTAACAATCAATTTGATTTTTTCTCTGCATCAGTTTTAGATTTGTTTTCTGGCACTGGAAATATCTCTTATGAGTTTTCGTCACGAGAGTGCGAGCTAGTTACTTCTGTTGATCAAAACAAAAGCTGTATTAAATTTATTCAGCAAACAAAGGAGCAACTCAAAATGGAAAACCTTGAAGTAGTTCAAGCCGATTGTTTTGGGTTTGTGCAAAGTACATGGAAAAAATACGATATTATTTTTGCCGACCCTCCTTATGATATGCCAGATTATGAGCGACTTGTAAATATAATTTTTGAAAAGCAACTCCTAAACCCTGATGGTATGCTTATTGTTGAGCACTCAAAAAACACCAAACTAGGCCACCTTCCCAATTACGATAATACACGCAACTACGGTAGTGTGCATTTTAGTTTTTTTGAGGCTGGGGAGTAGAGTTTTGGACGGATCTGATTCATTCCTCTCATAATTATTATGTACCATTCAATAAAAAAAGGCGAACATAAATGTCCGCCTTTCCAATATATTTAGCCAAAAATAATTTCTTTCTTATTTTATCCAAGCAGTAACATCCTCAATTGTAGGGTTTTGAATATCTAATTTTAGTTTTTTTCGCAAACCGCATAGTTGTCCGTGAAATTTATTTGGACTTTCTTCTTGCAGGGCTGATAAGGTATTAATGCCTGCTTTGCGAACCACTTCAACCCATTCTGCAGGAATTCCCTTTGCAATAAAATCGGCATCAGTGGTAACTGCGGCCTTTTTCTCTGGTCTCATTTGTGGAAATAATAATACCTCTTGAATAGAGTCATTATTGGTCATAAACATCACCAAACGATCAATTCCAATTCCCATTCCGGATGTAGGTGGCATTCCAAATTCTAGAGCACGAATAAAATCTTCGTCGATAAACATCGCTTCGTCATCGCCTTTTTCACTCAGACGCAATTGCTCTTCAAAGCGTTCCTTCTGATCAATCGGGTCGTTGAGTTCTGTATATGCATTTGCCAATTCTTTTCCATTAACAAATAGCTCAAAACGCTCAGTTAATTCATGATTATCGCGATGTTTTTTACATAATGGCGACATTTCTACAGGATAATCAGTGATGAAAGTTGGTTGAATATAATGGCGTTCACATTTCTCACCAAAGATTTCATCAATCAGCTTGCCTTTACCCATTGAAGAGTCTGTTTCCATGCCAATTTTAGTACATATTTCTCTAATTTCAGATTCATTCATCCCAGTTAAATCATAACCAGTATGCACTTTAATAGCTTCTAACATAGGCACTCTTGCATAAGGAGCTTTGAAATTAACAGTGTTTTTGCCAAAAGTAACTTCGGCAGTTCCGTTAATATCTACTGCAACTTTTTCGAGCATTTGCTCAGTAAAATTCATCATCCAATGATAATCTTTATAAGCAACATAAATTTCCATAACTGTAAATTCAGGATTATGCGTGCGATCCATTCCTTCATTTCTAAAGTCTTTGGCAAATTCATATACACCTTCAAAACCCCCAACAATTAGCCGCTTAAGATATAATTCATTAGCTACTCTTAAATATAAGGGCATATTTAAGGCATTATGGTGTGTGATAAAGGGGCGTGCTGCCGCTCCGCCAGGAATTGGCTGAAGTATTGGCGTTTCAACTTCCAAATATTCGTGCTGATTAAAAAATTCGCGCATCGAATTAATCACTTTACTCCTTTTGATAAAAGTCTCACGCACATCGCTATTGACAATTAAATCAACATATCGCTGACGATATCTTTGCTCTGGATCCGAAAAAGCGTCATAAGTAACACCATCTTTTTCTTTTACAATAGGTAGTGGTCTTAAGGCTTTGCTCAATAGTTTATAAGAAGTAATATGGATTGATATTTCACCCATTTGAGTGGTAAACACATATCCTTCAACGCCTATGAAGTCACCTATATCAAGCAGTTTTTTGAAAACCACATTATACATGGTTTTGTCTTCTGTGGGGCAAATTTCATCTCGCTTAAAATACAATTGAATCCGACCCTTTTCATCTTGAATTTCGGCAAAAGCTGCTGCCCCCATAATTCGTCTGCTCATAATTCTACCAGCAATGCTAACTTGCTGATATTGGGTATTATCCTTTGGATAATTTTCCAAAATAGCCACTGAAGTAGCATTCACTTCGAAAGCTTCTGGTGGATATGGATTTATTCCTAATTGATATAATTCTTTAAGGGAATTCCTTCTTATTGTTTCTTGTTCTGTTAGTTCAGTCATGTTATAAAATATTTGCGGCAAAGATACAAAACCTTTGTGATGTGATGCTTATGAGAATTCGTTAAGGTAAAAAATTAAATTCACGATATTGCATAAAAAAAACCGAGCAGCTTTGCTCGGTTATCTTTATTTTATAATTCCTTTTGATTTCAAAAAAACCAATTAGAAAGGTAGGTCGTCAGTAGGTTCTGGAGGAGGAGGCATATCATTAACGCTAGGCAAAGGAGGATTATTTGAGGCTGTTCCACCATCCTTCTTGTCTATTTTCCATGCTTTCACGTTGGTATACCATTTCCCATTAAATTCACGTGATTCAATATCAAAACTTGTAACCAAATGATCACCAATTGCAAGAGAATTTAAAATATCGGCACGATCGCCCCAAGCATCAATACATACTTTTTTAGGATATTGATCATCCAAAGTTTCGATCACATAAGATCTTTTTCTCCAACTATTTCCTGTTTTTCCTTCACCAGTTTGTTCTGGCAGCAATTCTGCTAATTTTCCTGTAATTTCCATTATTCTTCGATTATAATTATTTTCTCAATTTTATCTCCTCCTCTGATCTCATCAATCACTTCAAGACCGTCATATACTTTACCAAAACAAGTATGAACGCGATCAAGATGAGCAGTGTTTTGGCGGCTATGGCAAACGAAAAACTGTGATCCACCAGTATTACGACCAGCATGAGCCATAGATAAAACGCCCCGGTCATGATGTTGATTTCCACCATCAAGCTCACAATTAATAGAGTAACCTGGTCCGCCAGCTCCTGTACCATCAGGGCAACCTCCTTGGATTACGAAGTTTGGGATTACTCTGTGAAAAGTAAGTCCATTATAAAAACCATCTTTAGATAGTTTCACAAAGTTAGCAACCGTTGCAGGAGCGTCGTTCTCGAAAAACTCAACCTTCATTAAGCCTTTTTCTGTGTAAATTTCTGCTTTTTTCATATATATAATTTTAAGATTTCAGTGATACCTGTCTTCAGGCAGGTATAACGCCTATTTAATCAACACCTAATGAGTTTTAATTTAAATCTTGGGCATTTCATAATTAGTAAATTTTATTCTCTTTATAATTCTATTTCTAAAGTAAAATCAAGAGCATCAAGTCTTATAAGTAACCTTTTCTTACCTCTGAGCTCCATAATAATTCCTTTTTGACCTTTAAAAGGCCCTGATTTAACTGTAATTTCTTTTCCAATAAATACCTCTTTATCGCGTATTTCAAAGTTGGTTTTACGAACAATTAATTCTTTAATTAAATCAATATGTTGCTGTCTCATTACAGCAGGTTCGCCATCAAACTTTACGTTTTTAATAATTGATGACATTTGAAGTATATCAAATATCTGATTTTTTCTAATCTTGATAAAGATATACGATTTAAAAAGGGGCTCTTCAACCATTTTCTTTCGATCCGACCACTCCTTCATTTTCTTCACCATGGGCAAATATGAAGTGTAGCCATCTCTCATAAGTAAGCGTTCTGTTGTTAGCTCATGCTTTGCTTTTACATAAAACACAAACCACTGAGTTTGCTTATCAACTACCTTTATCTTAGGTAGTTCCACTATTATTTCTTCATCTTCCCTCACCAAAACTATAATTTTGATTACTCTACAGTAACTGATTTCGCCAAATTTCGTGGTTGATCCACATTACAATTTCTCATTACAGCTATATGATAACTTAAAAGTTGAAGAGGAATAGTTGCCAATAAAGGCACCAACATTTCTTCAACATTAGGAATTTCAATAATGTGATCAGCCATAGCTCTAACTTCTGTATCTCCTTTACTTACCACGGCAATAACAATTCCTTTTCTGGCTTTCACTTCTTGAATATTGCTAACCACTTTGTCGTAATTTCCGCTTTTTGGAGCAATTACTACTACAGGCATCTCAGCATCAATTAAAGCAATAGGACCATGTTTCATTTCAGCAGCAGGATAACCCTCGGCATGAATATACGAAATTTCCTTTAGTTTAAGAGCTCCTTCTAAGGCCACAGGGAAGTTATAACCTCTACCTAAGTATAAAAAATTACGTGCGTCTTTGTATAATGCAGCAATCTTTTTCACTTCCGCATCTGTTTTCAACACTTCTATTATTTGATCAGGAATTGCACTTAGTGCAGTCACTAACTGCTGATGACGAGAACTAGTAATAGTGCCTTTTTCATGAGCAATCATCAAAGCCATCATAGTCAACAAGGTGACTTGGGCTGTGAAAGCCTTTGTGGAAGCTACTCCAATTTCAGGTCCAGCATGAGTATAAGAGCCAGCATGAGTTTCTCTAGGAATGCTCGATCCAACGACATTACAAATTCCTAAAATGGTAGCACCTCTTGACTTAGCCATTTTTATGGCAGCCAAAGTATCGGCGGTTTCTCCAGATTGTGAAATAGCGATAACTACATCATCTTCTGTAATTACTGGATTACGATATCTAAACTCAGAAGCATACTCCACTTCAACAGGAATTCGTGTTAACTCCTCAAATAAATATTCGCCTACCAATGCCGCATGCCAAGATGTCCCACAGGCTACCATCAAAATACGTTTAGCATTCTTCAGTTTATTGATATACTCTGTAATTCCTCCAAGTGAAATAATTCCTTCGCCTAAACGAAGGCGACCTCTCATACTTTCTTGAACAGAATGAGGTTGCTCAAATATCTCTTTAAGCATAAAGTGCTCATATCCACCTTTTTCTAGCACATCCAAATTCATGGTAAGCTCCTGAAAATAAGGAGTAACCGTGATATTAGAAATGCTTTTTAATTGAATATCTTTACCTTGTTCAAGAATTGCCATTTGTTCATCTTCTAAATAAACAACCTTGCGTGTATATTCTACAATAGGTGTAGCATCTGAAGCCACCAAAAACTCATTGTCACCAATACCAATTACTAATGGACTACCTTTTTTAGCAGCAATTAATGTATGCTTATCTTTTTTTGAAATAACAACAATGGCATATGCTCCAACTACTTGGTTTAGAGCAAATCGAACTGCCTCCGCAATATCTAATTTTTCATTGATTTGTATATCTTCAATCAAATGAATAAGTACTTCAGTATCTGTTTGACTTTCAAAAACATGGCCTCGTTTAATGAGTTCCTCTTTCAGAGAATTATAGTTTTCTATAATTCCATTATGAATAATTGATAGCTCATGATTTTGCGAAAAATGAGGGTGGGCATTCACATCATTAGGCTCACCATGAGTAGCCCAACGAGTATGGGCAATTCCAATAGTTCCGCTAACATCTTTTCCCTCTACAAATTTTTCTAACTCTTCAACTTTCCCTTTTCGCTTGTATAAATTTAGGTTTCCGTTTATGATAGCAATACCTGAGCTGTCGTAACCTCTATATTCTAATCGATGAAGTCCTTTAATTAATATAGGATAAGCTTGTTTATCTCCTAAGTAAGCTACAATTCCACACATATTTATAAAGTAAAATGATTAATAATTATTTTTATAATTTCACGTCGGTATAATAAATTTTTAACCGCATTCGATCAGCACCCACATCAGTTCCCTGTATTATTGCTCTATTGGCCAATACAGCTTCTCCTGAAACAATGAGCCGTAACCCAGATATTTTGGAAGTGCCTAGTAATATTTCTTGAATCGTATGAGTGATGTTAAATACATACTGATTAGTATTGGGCAAGTAACTACCTCCAAAATAGGTAGTTCCCTCCAAATAGTCGGTCAATATGATATTGTTTCCTTCGTCATTAATCCCTACAAGACTAATATGAAATGGTGCGGGATACGAGGAGGTATCACTGAGCCCAGCAACATTAACAATTAAATTGGCTTGTTGAATAGCTATATTATTATTATTTCTAAGCTCTAGAAGGTGAGGGAAATTAATATAAGTTCTCACTCCAGCCATGGGTTGAATATATAATTGTTGTTCTCCCATTAAAGTGTCTTTTAAAAGCACTTGGTTTTTAAAATCAGAACTCGCATTATAATAATCGAAATGATCAAAAAACGAATATCTAGTAGAATTGACATTAATCAAAAAATGCTCAAAGGTAGTATCTCCTTCGTCGTTATGATAATAGAGCGAAATACGTGAATAACTGGAAAGCAAATCCATATATGCCATTCCACCACCAGGAGTAGTGTTTTCATCAGCAATGATATAAAAGCCCTTAATAAATTTCAAGAACTCCTCATTATTACTCAATTCCGACTGGCCTGACATACTCAGAATATGTTCTCCAAAACTTTTATCCAAATTCATACGTAAGTGTGGCTTAGACAATCCTCCAGAAACATATACTGAATCTGTAAGATTAAAAACCACGTCTTCATCAAAAATTGGGGTAGATTTTACAGCTAATGACTGGTTTGAATAATAAACACTATCATAGAACATGTCTTCATCGAGCTCATATATTTTGATATGCTGTAATGCAGCGGTATCGCCGTAAAAACCAGTATAATCCAATCCAAAAACGATAGAATCGCAAACGGCATTTGTCCCAAAATCCAGGTCATTATTAGCTAAGCGCACTTGAGTATAAATACCAGCAGCTGAAGACCCAAAAACAGGATCTAATAAGGCTCCTAACATATACCTATCAATGCTTTTTGTAGGAACAGAATCTATGGTAAAGCTATAAGCTCTAACACTAACTGTATCGGTAAAGGCCACACCAAGCAAATCTCCAGGTAACGCAACAATCTCTTGTCCAATATCTTCTGGCTTTTTACAACCCAAAAGTACAACTGCTGATAAGGTCATTATCAGCAGTCCTTTTAAAACTGTCTTATATTTAAAATTCAAATTAAGACTCAAGTAATTCATCATAAAAATCGTTATAAGCTTTTTTGTAATCATCGGCATCGATATTTGCCAGTATTTTTTTGCCACTCTTTTGAGCATATTCATCCACTTCGGCATTAATTTCATTTTCACTATAAATAATTGCATCTGACATATCGATTGCACTTTTCATCATACCAACGTATGATCTTTCATTATAGTGTAAGGTATCATTTTCATCTAGGCCTTCATTCACTAATTTCTCTACAAAATTGGCATCCAATTTATCAGTAAATTCATCATTATATAAAGACATTACAATTTTAGAATCGGTAAAAAGAGGATTATCTTGAAATATTTTTCTTAAATACATAGGAACAAGACTGCCAAACCAACCCTGTACATGAATGATATCAGGAGCCCAGCCTAATTTTTTAACGGTCTCAATCACACCACGTGCATAAAATATAGCACGCTCATCATTATCCTTAAAAAACTTTCCTGTTTTAGAATAGAAAACAAATTTACGTTGAAAATAATCTTCATTATCAATAAAATATACCTGCATTCTTGCAGTTTGAATCGAGGCCACCTTAATAATCAAAGGGTGATCCATATCATTAATAATCAAATTCATACCTGAAAGTCGTATCACCTCATGAAGTTGATTTCTGCGCTCATTAACTATTCCAAACCTTGGCATGAAAGTCCTTATTTCCTTTTTGCTTTCTTGAGTGGCTTGGGGTAAAAAACGACCCATTTTGCTCATAAATGTTTCTGGTAAATACGGATTTACTTCCTGATTAACATACAGTATTTTAGGCTTTTCCATGAATAAGATATTTTGAATAAATTAATGCTGCAAAAGTACTAAAAAATTGTAATTTTAACAAATTATTGCTTCGCCTATAAATAAGGCATTAACAGGCTATTGTGTTGAATATGAAATTATTTTATAAAATCAAGAATTTGCATGACACCTTATCTCAAGACCGAGGTGAGGGTTTTTCAATTGGCTTTGTACCCACAATGGGTGCTTTACACGAAGGTCATTTGGCATTAGTAAAACAAGCTTTGTCAGAAAACCACAAATGTGTTTGCTCTATTTTCGTTAATCCAACCCAATTTAACAATCCCGAAGATTTGAAAAAATATCCTCGGCAGGAGGCAGAGGATATCGCTTTATTAGAATCAATTGGTTGCGATTATTTGTTTTGCCCTAGTGTTGAGGAAATGTATCCGGAGAACAATCCGTCCAAAATCATATTTGACTTTGGTGCAATAGAGCGAGTTATGGAAGGCGCGGATCGTCCCGGCCATTTTCAAGGAGTTGCCTCTATTGTAAAAAACCTATTTGAAATAGTAAATCCAAATAAATCCTACTTTGGCAAAAAGGATTATCAACAATTGGCCATTATTAAATCCTTAGCATCTCAATACAGTTTGAGTACAGAAATAGTTGGTTGTGATATTGTTAGAGAAAATGATGGCTTAGCTATGAGCAGTAGAAATCAGCGTTTAAGTTCCGCCCAACGTAAAGCCGCTCCCTTTATTTATAGTGTACTTTTGGCAGCAAAAAAGTTAAGCTCTAAAATGACAATTAGTGAATTAAAGCAATGGGTATCAGATCAAATAAATGGTCATGATTTAATGAAATTGGGTTATTTTGAAATTAGCGATGCCGAATCCTTGGCTCCTTTACTTGAATGGAAAAAAGACAAAGCCACCATGGGTTTTATCGTGGTTTATATGGGCGATGTGAGACTAATAGATAATATTGAGTTGAATTAAAATTCAAAAAAAACTTTACGAATAGATTTAACAAAAAAGAGAAAGGGCTGATTTTCAAAAAAATCAGCCCTTTCCAATATTTAATATAAGTGAATTATCGCTTACGTTTATTGGACTCCTTCACATAATTTTCGATGGCCATAGTCATGGAGGGTGCTTGTTGAGTAGGTGCAAAAACCACCACTTTTAATCCAGCTTCTTTAGCAGCATCAGCCGTAGTTTTGCCAAAAGCAGCAATGACTTTATCTCCCTGAACAAAATCTGGATAGCTTTTAAATAAGGACTTTATTCCTGAAGGACTGAAAAAAACCAGCATATCATAATCCATAACTTTTATATCGCAAAGATCGCAAGCTAAAGTACGGTAAATTACGGCCTTTTCAAATTTAATCTCCTCTTTTTCAAGTGCTTCTGGGATATCATCCTTATGAATTTCGGAGCAAGGAAAAAGGAATTTATCTTCTTTATGCTTTTTGATCACATCCATTAAATCGGCAAAACTTTGTTTACCATGAAAGATTTTTCGCTTACGAAACTGAACGTAATTTTGTAAATAATATGCTGTAGACTCTGATATACAAAAGTACTTTGTCTCTTCGGATATATCTGCTCGTACATCTTTAGCAATTCTAAAAAAATGATCTACTGCTTGGCGACTAGTAAATATTATTGCTGAGTAATCTGAAATATTAATTCTAGATTGACGAAACTCCTTTGAAGGAACTCCTTCAATTTTAATAAATTTATAATAATCAATATTTAGCTTATATTTTTCGGCAAGGCGAGTATAAGGGGACTTTTCTAGATCTACTGGTTGGGGTTGTGAAATAAGTATATTCTTTATTTTCATTTGTGCACAATTTTAGATAAGCATAAAATAAAATTAGTCAATAATATGTCGCTAAACAGGTGACGTTCCTGCTTAAAATAGTAAATCCGATTTACTTAAAACGGAAAGTTTGTAAGTAACTTCCTGAAAAACGTAAAACTCTACTGCTTCAAAAACCAATCAAAATATAGTTTTTGGGCTATAATAAGCGGTAAAATTTCAACGGTGCAAAGGTAGATAATAAATTTATACAAATTAAAGTTGTTTTTTAGACCAATTGCACCTACAAGTTTCACTAGTCGAAGCATCATAATTAAAGCAATAAAAGTGCTTGTAAGCAGCAATCCTACCAATACGTTAATGTATAAAATAATCCACAAACCGGCGAAAATACCAAAGCCCATCACATTATATGAAAGCGTTGAATAATTAAGATGTTGTATGGCCAACTCCTTATTTTGAAATATGAAATGATTTCCTAAAATGGTTAATAGTTTTATTATTATGAGTCCCAGTATCAGCAAAGAAAAGGTGATACTCATATTTATATCCCATCGGTAAATATCGTTATTTCCAAAATAATATGTACTGATTACTGACATCAGTAGGCCCAATGAGAAAACATAAATTACGCTGGATAAAATGCTTGGAAATTGCTTAATAAAAACCCCTTCGTAGCGAAGTTGAGTGTAGTCACGCGCTCTAAAAATTGCGGTGAGCCCAAAGTGTGATTGCCGTGGAAAAACAAGCCGATTTATTAATAATAAGATACCCAAAGAAGCCATCCAAAAAAACAACCAGTTATAATCACCGTTTTCCAAAGGGGCTAATTCAAATGACTGAACTTGAAGCTGATGATTAGAAAATAAACTTTCGGTTATCAGTGTAGGAGGAATAGAATCGGGTTGCAAAGTAAGAGAGTCTATTGAAACAACTGCTGTATCCATTTGTATCATATACAATTACACTTTAATGCCAATGATAATAACATCGTCAATTTGCTCAATTTCTCCCCGCCAATCGGTAAAGCGTTGCCATAGAATCTCCTTTTGCACCTCCATAGATTCAGTGTGAATTTCCAGAATTAATTCTTTAAAATTCTTAGTCATGAATTTTTTCCCATTAGGACCGCCAAATTGATCAATATAACCATCACTTAGTATATAATAAACGTCGCCTTTATGCATACTAAATTCCATATTGGTAAAAGACTTATCATCTCTTTCATGCACACCAATAGGCATCCTATCAGCTTTAATTACACTGAGTTCGCCATCACGTATCATATACAAAGGATTGTATGCTCCAGCAAATTGCATCATATTGGTGTCAAAATCATATACACAAATAGACATATCCATACCGTCTTTTGTATCCATTTCGGCTCCTTCTTGATTGAGCGAATTAATCACATTAAATCGCAATTGATTCAGAGCTTCGGCAGCGGTTTGAACTTCCTTACTATTAGCAATTTCATTCAGAAAAGAAATTCCCATAATGCTCATAAACGCTCCTGGAACGCCATGCCCCGTGCAGTCTGCTGCAGCAATTATTGCTTTATTTCCCTTCTGCATCATCCAGTAAAAATCACCGCTTACAATATCACGAGGTTTCCATAATACAAAATGCTCGGGGAAAACTTTGTCCATCAACTTCTTCTGTGGAGATACCGCTTCTTGGATTCGCTGTGCATATCGAATACTGCTAACAATATTCTGATTTTTTTCTTCAATATCATCCTTTTGCTCCCTAATTTCTGTGGTAGCCTGTCGGATAATTTTTTTCAAACTTTGTGTAGATACGTTAATGGCACCCCAAACAAAAGCAATAAATAGAATGAAATAACTTATATAAGCCCAAACGGTTCTGTGCCAAGGAGGACGGATAGTAAAGCTATAACTAACCTCTTTGCTAATGTTATCATAAATGTCTTTGGCTTGTAATCTAAATACATATTTCCCTTCGTGAAGGTTAGTAAACCTTACTTCAGTTTTAGGAGTCCAATCTTCCCAATTTTCATCATTTCCTTCTAATATCCATCGGTACTTGGCAGTTCCTTCCAATTTTTGTGCAATAGCTGAAAACTGAAAAGTCAAATTATGATTTTGATAATTGATAATGGGAATTTCGTCAGAAGATTGATTATCAACAATATCTCCTTTGTCATTAAAAAAGAACCCATCAAATAAAGTATCCTTATTATTGATAAGTATTTGATTGATGAATGATTTTATTTGAACTAATGTATCATTTTCAGAAATACTATTGATTTTCACTAAATCAAAATCTCCACCTGCCCAAAGGCTATTTCCATCTTGATACATCACATCAAACGAATGGGCTGTAACTTCCTGAGCATATGGTGTAGAAACCATATAATTTCCTCCTGTAATAGGGATTAGTTTTTTTATAAATATTTTTTCATGCACTAATGGGTAGGTTACCGTCCAAATATTTTTTTGACTATCCTTCATCATGCGAAACACAAAATGATTGGTATACCAATCAGTAAATATATTGGTTTTAGCAAACTTATCTGTTTTATTATCATATAAAAATAAGCCTTCAGAAGATGCAAAAATCATTTTATTACCATCGAACATAGGATAAATAGCATCATTATCGGGCAAGCTATTTTTAGTACCGAAATTATCTACTTTGGGCAAAATAATTTCATGATCCTTGAATACTGGTTTGTATAATACGGACAAAGCATCTGTACGTCCCAACCAAAGATTTTGAGCTTGATCGAAAGCTAAGCTAACTATAGAACACTCTGTTTTAGGAATCATACCTTCGTCAATCCATTTACCATTTTCAAAATAAAAACTGGCTAAACCTTCAGGATAAAGGCCTATCCATATCCGATTTGAATCCATAGGGTCTTGCACCATAATTGTTCCCGAGTGATGGAATGCAGTATCAACCTCTCCATTTTCTTTGAGCTGAAAAACATTATCATTAGTGATAAAGAGCATTGACTTTTCACCTTCAATAGTAATGTTTAGTATTCCCCAACTCCCATTATTTAAAGATTCTTTTAGCTCAGCGGCACTACTTTTGGAGTAGCTTATTTGTGCAACTTCCTCTTTAGTTAATTTACTCTTTTTAGAAAAATCAAATTCATGCAAGTAATAAAGATGCATGTCTCCGGTACCAAAATACAACTTATCATTAAAGCGAGTAATGGCTTGTATTCTCCCCTTAAATCCTAAAACATCTGGCGGAAATGATTGGTAGTTAGAAAAAACAGAAACCCGACTAATTCCTTTAGAATGAGCAAGCCATAAATTGTTTTGACTATCTAAAAATAGGTCTTCCACAACATCGTCTTGCAATCCTGTTTTAATATCCAGTTTACGGATGAATCTTCCTTGATGGTCGATAATATAAACACCTTTACCCTTGCTATAAAGTGCAAAGTATTTATTTTTTAGGTTAAGGATTTTTACAATATTCTCTCCTCTCACCGCGTCATCAAGTTGAGTTTTAAAAGCCTTAATATATTTTTTTGAAGATGCCAAATCAAAGGTTTCCAATAGAGTATCTCTATTGATATACACAATATTTGAATTTCCAAATTCGGCTATATCCCTAATATTTAGTTTAGTTTTCCCATCTCTATTAATTGTAAATTGACCAGAAATTCCTATTTCAATAAATTGATTTCCAATAATTTCATATAATCCCCTTTCTTCAATTCCAACAAAAACACGATGATGTAATTTTTTCAGAAAAACTATCTTTCCAGGAGGATTTATAATTTCAACATCTTTGTTTCTATACCAATAAATAAACTCTTCAGTACTAAAGTAAGCCGTGGAATCCTGAGCCACAGTATAGGAAACTTTTTGAATTTTAGCTTTTTCTTCAGCCTCTAATTGCTGATAAATAGGATAATAAATAAGCTTACCTGTCAAATTACTATCTAAATAAAAGTAGCCAAACTCGCCAGAACCACCAACAAATACTTTCCCATTGGCATCAACATCTATTGACCAAACATCATTGTGATTATCAATAATAAATTTTTTCCATGAGCCTGTATAAACCAATAATGCTTCTTTATTACCAATATAAACAACACCTCTTTTATCTTCTGCTATAGCCCAGTTTTGAGGCTGAGTATTATAATCTTTGGTGTCGAAAGTTTGTATAGGAATAAGACCAGTACTATTTTGAGCCTCACTTTTTAGAAGAGTCAATAAAAAGAAGAAAATAAGAATATTTCTAATCTTAATCATATAACTTTGGTTTAGTCGCATTGCTCCTGCAATAAAAAATCACTCAATATAACACTTTAACTAATGCATAATCAGTGAGTAATACACTCTATAGCTGGGATTGATTTGTTTATTTAATATAAGTGTAAAAGTACAAATTAATATAAAGGCAAAAAAAAAATCTTAACTAATATCAGTTTCATGAAAAATAATGTATTTTTACACAAAATATATCAACTCTAAACTTAATCACATGATGAAAAAACTAACACTTTTATTCTCGTTATTTATTTTTGCATGGAGTGCGAACAGTCAAAGCGGATGGCAGTTATTAAGCACTACTTACACTAATAATTTGAATGATGTCATCATCGTAAGCGACACAGTTGCAGGGTGTGTTGGCGGTAATTCTACTTCAGGACAAGCAATGGTAACTAATAATGATGGTGCAACTTGGACTACTCAAACTGTTTCTACCACAGCTCTCAACGCAATAGCTATTTCAGCCAATGGCATTTGGATTGCTGGCGATTTAGGTAAAATATATTTTACTACAAATGGTCTCACATGGATGTTACAAGCTTCCGGTACAACGGCTAATTTTTATGACATTCAATTTCCAACGGCAGCTACCGGTTATGCGGTTGGTGCCTCAGGAGTAATTAGAAAAACTACCAATGGTTTATCATGGAGTAATCCTGTAGTTTCTGGCGGAACTAGCAATACACACAACGCTGTTTACTTTACTTCAGCCACTAATGGAGTTGTTGGAGGGGACCAAAACTCGCTCCAAGGATATGTGATCCAATCGGTTAGTGGAGCCTCCTATTTTGGGACTCCTGTTACTACTTTAAGTGTAATAAACGATATTTATTTTACATCTTCCACTACTGGTTTTGCTGTTGGTAAGGCCGGAAATGTTTTTAAAACTACCAATAGTGGTAGTTCTTGGGCTATATCCAATATTGGCGTTTCGCTTGCCTTAAATGCAGTACATTTTTCAGATGCCAATATTGGATATATTGTAGGCGATAGCGGAACAATCTTTAAAACTACAAACGGAGGAACTACTTGGGCACAACAAAATTCTCCAACTTCCCAAAAACTGAATAGTGTTTATGCCTTAGATAGCAACCATGTATATGCCGTTGGAAATAGCGGAACAATTATTAAAACCAATACTGGCGGGGGATACTTAACCGTAACCGTGGCTGACCAAAACACCAATTGTAACGGGTTTGCCAATTTAACAGCCCAAACTGCTTATACTGGAAATGGAACATTATCATACACTTGGGCAGCATCTTCCTACTTAAGCTCAACCAATACAGCATTAACAACTGCTGGCCCTCTTCAGATAAATCAAACATTTTATGTAACGGTAACTGATGGTACCTTAACAGCTTCCGATTCGGCCACAGTTTTTGTAACGGCGCTTAACCCGGATTCAATTTGTTTAGTTACAGTTGACGATTCTTTAGGTCATAATGTGGTAGTTTTTGAAAAGCATATCCAAGGTGCAATTCACCATTATAATATCTATGCTGAATCGTCTGTCGCTGGAAGTTACGATTCTATCGGTTTTATTCCTGCAGATTCAGCAGGCATTTTTATTGATACATTATCCGATCCAGCAATAAAAGCATATTCCTATAAAATCTCAACAATTGATTCCTGTGGAAACGAAAGTGTGATGAGTGATTTTCACAAAACCATGCATTTGACAATTAATCAAGGAAGTGGAACTACTTGGAATTTAATTTGGAATCATTATATTGGCGTTCCAGTACAAACCTATCGAATTTGGAGAACCGACACCAGCATGACTTGGACAAAAGTAGATTCTGTTCCAGGTTCAAATAGTTCCTGGACTGACCTGAATCCTCCAACAGGTGGCCTTTATTATCAAGTAGAAATTATTAGCCCATATATTTGTCAACCCTATAATTATAAGGCCAATACTAACTATAATAGCAGTCGATCTAATACCGCCAATAATGGTCTGGTTGGGCCTACTTTCAGTGCTGATTTCACCTCAGATATCACTTCTGGAATTATACCTTTGGATGTACAATTTAGCGATAATTCGCAAGGTTCGCCTAGTTCATATTTTTGGAATTTTGGAGATGGTAATACATCCACAATAGCTAATCCAATGCATACCTATACTATTGCTGGTTTATATACGGTTACCTTAAGAATTTCTGACGGGACAAATACCGATTCAATGGTACAAGTAGATTATATTGATGCCCAGCCAGTTGGAATTAATCCCGCGATAAATGTCAATAATATTGAAATTTATCCAAATCCATTAAGCTCAGGACAGTCTTTATATATTAATCATCAAGGACTTAAGCTTTCAACTATCAACGTTATCGACCTACTTGGTAAGCAAGTAAATTATACGATTTCATCTTCAAATGAAATCTCAGAGATTCGTTTTAACGACATCTCCAAAGGAATCTATTTTATCAGCTTAACAGATGAAGCCGGCAACCGGATTCAGAAAAAATTTGTTATTAGATAAATTGAATTTCATTCCAATTAAAAACCTCACTTGGGAGAACTAAGTGAGGTTTTTTGTTTTTTGACGACTTTTATTAGTTGACAAATTCCAAAGTAAATCCGTAAAAACTGCAATTTAGAAATACTTATAATTCGGAATAATAAATTTACTTTTGCATTCTGAATTTTAAAACAATCTGAATACTCATATTTAATAATACCGTTTATGAAAAACATATTGATAATTGGATGCGCTGGACAGATCGGCACAGAGTTAACCATGGAATTACGCAGAATTTATGGTAATGACCACGTAATTGCTTCCGACTTGAAAGAAGCGCCAAAGTCAATCATGGAAAGCGGTCCTTTTGAAATTTTAGATATTTTAGATAGAGAAGGTATGCGTCAGATTGTACGTAAATACAAAATTGATGGTATTGTAAATATGGCAGCTATCCTATCAGCAGTTGGAGAAAAAAACCCAATGCTAGCATGGAATATCAATATGAATGGACTTATCAATGTGTTAGAAATAGCACGTGAGGAGAATATAGAACGAGTATTGACTCCAAGCTCTATTGCTGCTTTTGGGCCAGAAACACCTGTTGATAATACTCCTCAAGAAACTATTTTGCGCCCTAAAACTATTTATGGAATTACTAAAGTTGCTGGTGAATTATTAGGCGATTACTATGTAAATAAGTATGGCATGGACGTTAGGGGTTTACGTTATCCTGGCATAATTAGTCATGAAGCATTACCCGGTGGCGGCACAACAGACTACGCTGTAGCCATTTATTTCGATGCTATAAAATATGGAAAATACACTTGCTTTGTAGGCCCACAAACACAATTGCCTATGATGTATATGCCTGATTGCTTGAGGGCTACTATTCAATTATTTCAAGCAGATAAAAGTAACTTAACTCATTTCTCAGATTTCAATTTAGCAGCCATGAGTTTCACTGTAGAGGAACTTGCCAATTCCATCAAAAAATTCATTCCTGAATTTGAGATTAGCTACGAACCCGATTATCGCCAAAAAATAGCTGATACATGGCCAAATAGTATTGATGATAGTTTAGCACGTAAAGAATGGGGCTGGCATCACGAATTTGACTTAGATAAAATGACGGAGGATATGCTTAAAAACATTAAAATTAAGTTTGATAAAGGCTTATTCTAATAATAGTAGTATTTTAATAAAAGAAAAAAAACATAATATTATTGGAAAAGTAATTAATGTTTTTTTGTATATTGCAGCCTTGTTCAACAAACATTAATGCTATGTGCAACACTCTTTTCACATCCCTAAAATTAAAAGGCCCTTATTTTTTATTATTGGTCATTTTTGTATTCATACACTTTAATGGAATATCTCAAAATGAGATGAGTAAGCAGGAACAAAGCTTGGCTGATTCCACTGAGAAATACATGTACCGCGACCAAGTAAAGGCAGAAAAATTTATCGCAGAAATGGGCGCCCTACATTCCCATGCAAGTCCTTTATTTCAAATAAAATATTTTAATTTTAAAGGAAATGCTTTATGGTATAATATGGAATTAGATAGTGCTTACCTATATTTAAACAAAGGATTAAAAATTGCAGAACTTAATGCAGACAGCAACTACATCATGGTTTGTAATAATAATATTGGAATGGTACTTCAATACATGGACAGAGGTGAAGAAGGTATTCAACACCTAACTATAGCCTATTATTTGTCTATAAAGCTTAAGAAACGAAAAAACCAAGCGAAGACAGCCTTAGATATTAGCATCTATTACCAAAATAAATCACAATTAACTAAAGCAATTTATTATTGCCAGATTGCAGATAGCATTTCTACAAAAGAGCATGACACCTTGGCGATGCCATATATAAAAAATATGCTCGGCACACTCTATCAAAACGTATCCTTACCCCATCTGTCACTTAGGCAATACCAAATAGCTCTCCACTACGATTCAATAAATCAACGAGCTCCGATAAAGGGAGTCATCGCCCTAAATTTAGGTCAGCTATACTTTAACCAATTTAAAAATAACGATACTGCTCTATACTGGTTTCAAATAGCCATAGCGTTTTCCGAAAACCCTGCGCGCCCTCATACTATTCAAAGTGCCAAAATCAATATCTCGAATATCTACACTTCACTAGAAAAATTTGACAGTGCTATTATAATTCTTAATCAAATTGAAGAACCATTATCCAATGACATTGCAGCAGCAAAGCTCATTAACCTTGGGATTTGTTACTCTATCACAAATCCAGATTTAGCCAAAGAATATTTACTTTCTGGCATAAAAATTTGTGAGGAAAACCATTTTATGGAATTTGAAAAAAATGCATACAAATCATTAGCCAAAATTGAGACTGATAAAAAGAATTATATCTCCGCAAACCTATATTTAAATAAAATTATCAGTTTAACAGATAGTATTTGGACGCAAGATTTAAATAATTCAATAGTCGGAATAAAAGCCACACATCTCATTGAAAAACAAAAAGAAGAAAAAAGTCATTTGATGGAAAAGCTCAAGCACGATAGAGCTACTATATTAAAACAAAAAAGAAACAACTACATCATCGGTGGGCTATTGTTTTTAGTGATTTTATTTACTATAATTCTATTTTATTTAAATCATAAAACAAGAAAAGCAAATTCATCACTGTTGAGTTTAAACCAGCAATTACAAAGCAATAAGTTGGAGCTTGAAGAGAACCATCAAGCTTTAACTCAAACCAATAAAACACTTCAGCAGTTTTTCTCAATTCTTTCTCATGATTTGAGATCACCAATCAGTTCATCTTCAGAAATGCTCAAATACCTTTCTAGTAATTTTGAATCGTTTAATAAAGAAGACCTAAAAGAAATTATTGCAGAAATTAGCATCTCACAAGAGGCGACTTATGACCTACTCGAAAACCTTTTACAATGGGGTAAAATTCAGCAAGAGCAATCCGATATTCACTCTGAAGTGATTGATTTATCTGCGGAAATTCCTAAGGGAATTGAGAGCTATAATATTATGATTAAAAACAAGATGATTCTTGTTGACATAGAAATTGAAGATGGGTTAACTCTAAATATTCATGTAAACTATTTCAAAACTATCGTTAGAAACCTGGTTAGCAATGCCATTAAATTTACTCCAGAACATGGCCAGATAATATTAAATGCATCCAAGAAAGACAATTTAGTAGAGATTATTGTTAAAGACAACGGCGTGGGAATGAGTGAGGAAACATTGAATAAAATAAGAAGAGAAGAAGGGCGTTTTCAAAATCTTGGAACCAATAATGAAAAAGGAAGCGGCCTTGGACTTAAAATGATTTTTAATATGGTAAAATTACTAAATGGCGAAATTGAATTAAGCAGTCGAGTTGGAGAAGGTACTGCTGCTAAACTCACTTTTCCAAATAAAACCAAGTAGAAGAATACATTTTACGTAAAAATAATAATTGTATCTTTCGCCTTTAAAAATTTAATATTTCGAATGGAATTTACAGCACAGCAAATTGCCTCATGGCTCGACGGTGAAATCATTGGAGAACCAATGGCTATAGTCAACAAACTCAACAAGATAGAAGAAGGAGAAAAAGGTGGATTATCTTTTTTATCTAACCCAAAATACAACCATTTTCTATA
>ERZ889078.330-NODE-330-length-42638-cov-10.399032_pt1 | contig 42638 bp, 38 predicted proteins | sample MGYA00521266_ERZ889078 | MGnify/ENA primary metagenome ERZ889078 (study PRJEB32303, sample SAMEA104408618) | aquatic metagenome | biome: Brackish water; feature: Pelagic; material: water | place: Baltic Sea | collected 2014-06-16T06:34:00 | depth 76,534 m ... | reverse complement strand
GTCTTTCTTTTTAAAAGTCCAATACACGATCCCAATCATCACAGCTGCGTAAATCAGTGGGACGGCAGAGGCTAACAAAGAGACCTGATCCTGAAGATGAAAGTCCAATAGTTTCTTCAGGGCCGGAATAGAAGGATATTCAACAACCCTGATTACAGAATTCACAGGAAGATATGTGTATACCGTGTTTTCCCACATGAATGGCGCCCGAAGGATGAAGTAGATAACCGGTTCGATGATGATAGTGTAGAGTATAAACAGGGCGATGGCAAGGCCGGTGTTCCGAAGCAGGAAAGCAACGAAGAGGGCATAACAGAGGTAGGAAAACATCTGGATAAAGAACCCGAAGACAAAGGAGAATCGGTTTAACATCATTGACAGACTCTGACTGTCGGAATGGGTCAGGCCAAGGATAAACATCACCAGTGTAAGAATAAGCGTGATTCCCAGGGTAAACATGAATACCAACTGGAGTTTGGAAGAAATAAATTCACTCCGTGACATTCCGTTGACAATATTCTGCCGCACAGTTTTATTTGCGAACTCATTCGTTATTAATATGATGACAGTAATAGCAGGAAAGATCAACACAAACCGGATGCTGGCAAAGAAGGTCAGGTTTTGCCAGATGTCGGGAAAATTGAACAGAACGGCATGGGGCAATGGGATAGGCAACCGTTTATTTACATCGTCTACCATGGCATTAACGATATACTCGGCCATAATGATCCCCACGGCAAGAAACAGGAAATAGAGCCCCAGCACGATCCAGAATGTCTTGAACGTAAGGATCTTTTTTAGTTCAATTGTGAGCAGTTTCATGATAAGTTGTCTTTCAGTAGTTCAAGGAAATGTTGTTCAAGTGTCCTTTTCCGTTCCGACAGGTGGGATAGCGTGATTTTCCTTTGATTTAAATAGTCACTGAGATCGGACGGCCTGACATCGACGGAAAAAACGGCAAGCAGAATACCGTTGGATTCACTAATGGAGAGAAATGACGGGTGTTCAGTGATCGCTGCCCGCAGAGCTTCCGTATCATTCGAAGCAATTTCGATTGAATCAGAGATTGCCAGAACTTTATCAACTTTGCCGGAGAATAGAATGTTTCCCTTATTTAATACTGCAACATGGTCACAGATTTTCTGAACTTCATCCAGAAGATGGCTGGCTAGGATGATGGTGATCCCTTCGTTTGCAACCTTCAGTATCAACTCTCTGATCTGGGCAATACCCTGTGGATCAAGACCATTTGTTGGTTCGTCCAGGATCATCACTTCAGGTTGGTTTAACATTGCAGACGCTATTGCCAGTCGCTGTTTCATGCCAAAGGAGTAGGTCCTGAACTTGTCATTCCTGCGGTCAAATAAGCCGGCGGTTTGCAATGACCGGTCAATATCAGCATAGTCGTAGTCCTTGACCTTTGCAACGATCTCCAGGTTCTTGCGCGCACTGAGATAGGGGAAGAAGTTCGCTGTTTCAATAACTGCTCCAATGCGTTTCCGGCTCTCTTTGGTTGGGTCTTCTCCAAACCACTTGAAGCTGCCTGAATCGGGACGGATAAGGTCAAGCACCATGCCAAGGGTAGTAGTCTTTCCGCTGCCGTTTGGACCCAGGATTCCAAATACCTGGCCTTTGCTTACTTCAAGTGAGAGTTGATTGACTGCCTGGATGCGGCCGTATCGTTTGGAGAGTTGATTGATCGAAAGGATTGTTTCCAATATGTTGGGTATTTTGAGGAGAACTTTAGACGATTGTATCCGGTTATTGTTACAAGATGGCTCGAATTAACGGTAAAGTAAAAAAACAGCCGGTTTCTTAGGCAATTGTTCGTTTTTGATACGCCACTCGTTGATTGAGTATACCCGAATAGATTCACTTTCCAGTGTTAAGTCCATTGCTATGCAGAGTCTGGATGACGGTTTACAGCAGTTAATCAGAGCTTCAAAGATAGCTTTATTCCGGTAGGGAGTTTCTATAAATATCTGGGTTTGGTCTCTCTCCAGCGCAGCCCGCTCAAGATCTCTGATTTTATTCTGGCGCTCTTTCCGGTCTATTGGTAAGTAGCCGTGAAAGGTAAAGTTCTGTCCATTGAAGCCGGAAGCCATAAGTGCCAGCAGGATCGAATTTGGACCTGCCAAAGGAACAATACGGATGCCTGCGTCCCTTGCTATATCAACAATCTCAGCCCCGGGATCAGCGATACAGGGTGTTCCGGCTTCAGAAAGAAGACCGGTATCAGTTCCGTTGATCATTGGCGATAAAAACGAGCTAAGTTCTTCCTTGCGGGTATGTTCGTTATAGTTGAGAAGTCCGGTTTCGTCGAAATTCCCGGTAAACCCTGCTTTTCTCAGAAAACGCCTGGCACTTCGAATCTCCTCCACAATAAAAGAGTTCAGTGAGCGGATAATTCTGAGTGTTTTTTCAGGCAACACATCCTCCGGTCTTGTATCTCCGAGTGTGGAAGGGATCAGATATAGTGTGCCATGTTTCATGATATCCAGGGTAACTGTTCAAGGTCGGCATTTCCGCCGGAGAGTATGATACCGATCCGTTTGCCTCGGAACTCATCATGGCCCTCCAGTAATGCAGCAAGAGGCACAGCAGCAGAAGGTTCAACGACTACCTTCATCCGTTCCCACAACAACCGCATTGCCAAAATGATAGACTCCTCACTGACTGTTACAATCTTATCCGTGAAAGCAAGAATGATTGGAAATGTAAGCAACCCCAGTGAGGTTCGCAGACCGTCAGCAATGGTATCAGGATTGACAGAAGGGATGAGTTTTTTTTGCATGAATGACCGGAATGCATCATCAGCCTGAAGAGGTTCTGCCGCGATCACACGAACTTCAGGTACCAGGTAATGACATGCCAGAACCGTTCCGCTGAGTAACCCTCCACCTCCAACCGGAGCCATCACAATCTCCAGGTTATCCCTTTCTTCCAATAGTTCAACTGTAGCAGAAGCCTGGCCTGCAATGATCTTCAGATTGTCATATGGATGTATTTCAATGGCACCTGTCCGCCTGATGACTTTAGCCAGTGTGGTTTCCCTTGCTTCCAGGGTGGGTTCGCAAAACGTGATCTCTCCTCCATATCCTTTGACAGCTTCTATCTTTACGCGGCTGGAGTTGGAAGGCATAACGATATACGCTTTGGCTCCTGCAAGACTGGATGCCCAGGATAATGCCTGTGCATGATTGCCTGAAGAGTGGGTTGCGACTCCCCGGTGCAACAACCTAAGATCAAGAGAACGCACAGCATTTGTAGCCCCTCGTGCCTTAAATGCTCCCACTTTTTGGAAATTCTCGCACTTAAACCAGATCTCAGCATCCACTATCCGGTTTATACTCTGGCACGACAAAACCGGCGTACGATGGATAAAGGGGCGGATCAGGTGATGGGCCTTTTGTATCTCATCGAGTGACGGTGCTATTGGAGAGGGTGTTCTCATTACCCTGATTTTGGGTTAAGAGATTCGGCGAATAGCTCACAGGCTTCATCCAGTTGATCGAACACCGTATCAAAGGCGGAGTGATGGTCGTAGTATGGATCTTTGACTGGTTTGTTCTGACCCGGATATATTACATTCCGGATGAAATCGACTTTCTGACGGTCATTCTCATGACGTGCAATCCGCATGACAGAATTGTAGTGAGAGGAATCCATGACAAATATTTTGTCAAAAATATCGAAGTCTTCAAGCTTGAATTGCCTGGCAGAGTGGGAAGATATGTCGATTCCGTTTTTTCTGGCAACTTTTTGTGCCCGGGGATCCGGGCTATCTCCTGTATGGTATGATTCGAACCCGCAGGAATCAACGATACCCGGGATATTCCGCTCGGAATACTTTTGTCTCAATATTCCTTCAGCCAGTGGCGACCGGCAGATATTTCCGGTACATACAAATAAAACGTTCATGAGAAAATCAGCGTGAGTTACAGTTTGATGCGCTTGTCAAGCTCTTCTACAAATTGCCGGAACTGCTTGTCCGTTTCAACCAGGTTGTTTACAGTTCGGCAGGCATGCAGAACGGTAGCATGATCTTTGTTACCGCAGTGAAGACCGATACTTGCCAGTGAAGCTTTAGTGTGTTTCTTGGAGAAAAACATTGAGAGTTGCCGGGCCTGGACAATTTCACGTTTACGTGTTTTGGAGTGGATCATCTCAATGGGGATGTTGAAATAATCGCAGACAACTTTCTGGATATAATCAATGGAGATTTCCCGGGATGTGTTCTTAACAAATTTATCGATCATTTGTTTAGCCAAATCCAGGGTGATCACCTTTTTATTTAATGAGGATTGGGCCAATAACGAGATCAGAGCGCCTTCCAATTCACGGATATTTGTATTGATGCTGTAAGCCAGATATTCCACTACCTCCTTTGGAACATCTATTCCATCGTTATAAAGCTTCTTGTAGAGTATAGCTATCCTGGTCTCAAGATCTGGTATCTGCAAGTCGGCAGAGAGGCCCCATTTAAAACGGGAAAGAAGCCTTGGCTCTAAACCCTTCATCTCAACCGGAGGTTTGTCGGAGGTTAGGATGATCTGGTTGCTTTTTTGATGAAGATGGTTGAATATATGGAAGAAGACATCCTGGGTCTTCTCTTTTCCGGCAAGGTTGTGAATGTCATCTATGATCAGAACATCGATAATCTGGTAAAAATGAATAAAATCGTTCTGATTGTTATTTTTAACTGAGTCGATGAACTGGTTTATGAATTGGTCCGTGGTAACATACAATACTGTTTTCTCCGGGAAATTATTTTTCACCTGAAGTCCGATAGAGTGGGAGAGGTGAGTTTTCCCAAGTCCTGTCTGGCTATAGATCAGAAGTGGATTGAATGCAGTTTTTCCGGGCTTCTCAGCAACTGCAAATCCGGCAGATCGAGCCAGGCGGTTGCAGTCGCCCTCAATAAAATTATCGAATGAGTAACTTTCAATTAGCTGCGAATTGACCTTGATCTTTTTTAGCCCGGGAATAATAAATGGGTTTGGAATCTCTTTTGATGTACTGCGGTTCAGATCGATAGGCATTGAAATAGAAGGATTAGCTGTTGCTTTACGTTCAGTGGTTGGAACATGAATAGCAAAAGGTCCGGGCTCATTTTCGGAGTTATCCATGATAATGCTGTACTCCAGACGGCCTTCATGTCCCAGCTCTTTCTTAATAGTTTTTTTCAGTAAACTGATGTAGTGTTCTTCGAGCCACTCATAAAAGAACTGGCTGGGTACCTGGATAGTTAATACGTGATCATGGAGCTTAAGAGGCTTAATTGGAACAAACCAGGTTTTGTAGCTTTGATAATTTATATTGTCCTTGATAATTCTCAGACAATTTTCCCAAACTTCATCTACATTCTTTTCCTTTAACACGTATACTTTCTGTGTTTTACTGTTTAACTTAATCTATTTTGCTTTATTTCAAGTAGTTGGAGTTTATCTGCAAGATAAAAACCTGATGTAGCCGGGGAGATTCAAATTGTTAACAAAAGTTTAAAAAAAATGTTAAAAAAAAAAATATTTAGAGGTTGATTTTCATAAAATATTGACAGGGCGCCTGATTCAAACGCTCAATATTTTTGTAAATATAGTAAAAATATTATTCTATGTAGTTGGAAAATAACGATTTATTATTGTAAAAAAACCTTTATTTATAATGTTTCTAAATCTTTAATGATTTGATACCCAGTGTTATGCAAATTATTTCTATTTTTTTATGAAAAAGAAGACTGAATTAAAAGAGTAACTGTATGATCCTGATACCCATCATTCATATATAGATATGTTAGCAAGAATTGACAGCCGGGATATGATCCAATCTCTTTTCGATTTTCTGATTAAAAATTGGACGGAATATTGCTCTTTATAATCTTGCGAGAGGATTTCAACCTCTTCCTGCTTCATCATTCTCATCACATCATTCATCTGTGAAACGGTGAAAGTAACACAAATTTGCGTCGTTATTACTTTTTTAATGACTTTGGACTGGTCAAGTGATAACGATGCAGCCAATCTATATGCCTTTATAAGACCAGGGATTCCGAGTTTTGTCCCACCGAAATAACGGACTACTACGACCAGGAGGTCAGACAGGTTCCTTGAGAGAAGTTGTCCATAGATAGGCTTGCCAGCTGAACCGGATGGTTCTCCGTCGTCGTTGATACGATAAATCGCACTGTCTGGGTGTCCAATACGGTAAGCATAGCAGTGATGATTTGCATTGTAATACTTTTTCCTGAGTTGATCGAGTTGGATCCTGACCTCATCCTCACTTTCGATCGGGAAGGCAAATGCAAGGAATTTACTGGCCTTCTCACGGACAGAATCCTGCGAATGGGTGGAAATAGAGAAATATATATCAGAAGGTTCCATTATGCTGGCTAAGTTATTTATTTTCTATTTTCGTTCCATGAATAAAGAGAAAAAATCGGTAGGAGAGATGGTTTTACTCTTTCACCGGGAATTGAAATCCCGTTACCCGGATACTGAGATCAAAGCAATCATCTACTGTCTGTTTGATTCTCTGATGGGATGGAGTAGGGCTACTGTCCAATTGAATAAAGCGAAACTACTCGATAAACAGAATGAATCATATTTTCAGGATGCACTCCGCAGATTGCAAACAGGCGAGCCTATACAATATATTATTGGCAGTACGGATTTTTGCGGGTTGATCCTGAAAGTTCAGCCCGGGGTTTTGATCCCACGGCCTGAGACTGAGGAGTTAGCTATCCTGATAACACGTGAAAATCAACATATCAGGAATCAACAAGTCTCGATCCTGGATCTTGGTACAGGCTCCGGGTGCCTGGCCCTGGCTATGAAAAAAGCTTTTCCTTTAGCCGATGTCACCGGTATTGAGAAGTTCCCCGATGCCTTATTAATTGCAACCCAGAATGCCCTGGTTAACCAGCTGGAGGTTACCTTCAGAAAGGATGATTTTCTCAAGCCGTTATCTTTCGAAAAACACGAGATCTACGATATTATTGTTAGTAATCCACCCTATATTCCCGAACATGAACGGGCAAATATGAGCAGTCACGTAGTAGATTATGAGCCTGAACATGCACTGTTTGTTCCTGACAACCATCCTTTACTTTTTTTTGAAGCCATAGCCGCTATTGCAAAGGAACGCCTAAAGCCAAATGGCTTGCTCTATGTTGAGATCCATGAATTCCATGGAGAGGAGACTGTAGATCTGTTCCGAAAGGAAGGATTCAAAACTGTGGAATTGATCCGGGATGGTTTTGGAAATAACCGATTTGTTAAAGCATCAACGCCGTTTCAGAAATTTAGAGACCGGACCCGGATTCCTCAGGATCGGTAGTAGATCATGAAAAGTGAGTAAAATGTCTGTCTGCCCACTGGCATAGGGTGCAATCTCATAGTGGTTGTAGAAAAAACCGATTCCGCTTGCCGTGATATAGAAGTTGGAGTTCGGAGAAATATCATCAACGAAAAATCCATGGTCCGATAACTTTTCTTCTGGTCCTGTCTTTGCCATCAATTTCAATTTACTGGTCAGGAGTGAAGTCAATTGTGTTTCATAACCAGGTTTAAAAAGATCATTAAGAGTGAGAGCTTCACCGGTCTTGATATTGACAACCGTGAAATTATTTGTCTCCATCCCGTGAGCCCCTCCGGTATAGGTATAGTCAAGCAGGTAGTAAGTGAGGAGGTTATTGTCATTATATAATATGTGCATGAATTTTAATAATATCCAATTCAGGCTTCCGGCGTCAGGCATTGTTTCATAAAGGCTTTCATTGTCGGAAAAATAATTCGTGATAAATGTCCGTTGGACAGACTTGATAACCTTTTCGGGATCTTTCTGAAGACCAGTATTACCTGAGAAGCTGGCAATCATCCTCGTTCGAAGTGAGTCAGTAAGAATCGGGTTACTCGATTCATCAGGAATGATAAGGCACAGGCTGATTTCTACCCGTGGAGATTCGGGTTTCTCCACCAGCATCCGGGTAGAATCCTGAGAGTGTATAACCAGTGGAATCGAACCTTCAGGATAACTCTCCACCAGGACAAACGGATGTGATACCACACTGTCAAACGACTCATAGGTTCCCGATATGGATTGTCGTGTAACAAAATGACCCTTGAAAACCATCCCTGTATCACAAAACGGATATCTCAGCGTAAAGGTTCCATCTTTAAGCACATTTCCGGCAAGTACAGAAAAATTGCATTGTTTCTCAGTAAAGACGAGGTCGGCATACAAACTATCTTTCACTTTAACAAGGTTCATCGTTATTTCCTGATCAGAATCAATCCTTCCAACGAGATGCATATATGCATTTTTTGGGAGGTATACCTGGGCAAGAACCGGAACAGCCATCGACAGAATGAAAATGCTTTGTATAAATAATCCTCTTACCATGATTCAATCAGTTTTATGTTATCACTTCTCATTTTCATCCGGGCCTGAATATCATCGATCCAATCCGTAGCATTGTACTCCCTTCTTCAATTGCAACAAGGTAATCATTCGTCATCCCCATTGAAAGCTCTTTGAAATCAGGGGATTCTTTGAAGTAAGTCTCTTTCAATCGTTGAAAAACAGTGTGGAGGTGGCTAAATTCCTGACGAACCCGTTCCTGGTTTTCAGTAAAGGTAGCCATCCCCATAACCCCACAGATGTTCACAAATTTCAATTCGGGGTATTCAGGGGAGGCTAGCATCGATACAGCCTCTTCCCAATCAAGGCCAAATTTAGTCTCTTCGCTGGCGATATGGAATTGAAGAAGGCAATTTACCTTCCGGCAAATCTTTTCAGCCTCTTTATTGACATCTTTTAACAGTTTAAAACTGTCGATACTATGAATCAACGATGTGACAGGTGCTATGAATTTTACTTTGTTACGCTGGAGATGCCCAATAAAATGCCATTCGATATCACCGGGTAGTTGAGGTTGTTTTGCAACTAACTCCTGAACTTTATTTTCACCGAACATGCGCTGACCGGAATCATATAAAGCCCGGATAGTTTGAACCGGCTGAGTCTTGGAAACTACGACCAGCTTTACTCCGGTTGGGATCTCGTGTATCAGGTTTTGCAGGTTCATTTGAATTATCATGAGTTTCCAGGCTTTATGCAAAACAAAATTAGTCATTTGATCGTTTCGAACAATCAACTAATTTTGCCTTTTACCCGAACATGAAGCATATATTAGCCTCTTTCTTCCGGCAAATTTTATTCTGGATCCTTTTCTTCAACTTTGCGAGGTTGGTTTTCATCCTGTATCATATTCAGTTATTACGGATTGAGAACATTCCTTTTTCTGAGGTTCTGATCCTTCCATATCATGCATTCAAACTGGACCTGGCTACTGCTTGCTACTTCATGTTTCTGCCATTCCTTTTATTGGTTGTTCAATCGGTATACTCCACACGATGGTTAAATGTGGTGAATAAAGCCTATACAGGTTTAATGCTCTTTTTCTACTCACTGACAACTGTCGGAGAACTGGGTATCTACAGCGAATGGAAAACAAAACTTAACTACAAGGTTATCAAATATCTCAGCCATCCCGGAGAGATCTATAACTCCTCCGAAACTTCGAAATTTCTGCTCCTTGTACTGATCCTTCTGTTGATGGTTGTTACAGGATTCTACTTGTACAAAAGATGGTTCTATCCCAACCTTGTCAGGGTTAAACGTTCCTGGTTGTTTTCCTTTGCCTTCCTGGTTATCATTCCCTTTCCCCTTTTCCTGGGTATGCGTGGGGGAGTCCAGGAAATTCCGATAAACCAGAGTGAATCGATCTATTCGAAAAATAACATCCTGAATATTGCATCTATAAACAACGTTTTTAATCTGTATATCAGCGTATTCGAGAATCTTAAAAATTTTGACCGGAATCCGTATGTGTTTATGGATGACACCAGCGCGAAAGCCCTGGTTGCAGAGGTATATAAAGTAGAGAAGGATACAACCATTCAGGTTCTGACGGTAAAACGGCCAAATATAGTGCTGGTGATCCTGGAGAGTTGGTCTGCTGATCTCATTGAGGACCTTGGAGGCAAACATGGGATCACTCCTGAATTCAGAAAACTTCAGGAAGGGGGGATCCTCTTCACTGATATTTACGCTTCGGGGGCTCGCTCAGAACAGGGGATGGCTTCTATCTTTGGTGGCTTCCCTTCTCATCCGATCTCGTGCATAACCGTGCAGCCCGACAAGTATAAGAAGGTGCCTGGTTTATCAAGGGTTCTCGAAAAGGAGGGATATTCCAGTGCTTTCTATTTTGGAGGACAACTGATCTACGGAAATATAAAAGGGTATATCTACTATAATGGATTTCAGAAGATTATGGAGGTTTATGACTTCCCGGATGAAATGCCAAGGGGAAAGTTGGGGATCCATGATGAATTTACATTGGGATATATGGCAAATGACATGGATCTGTTACAGCAACCTTTTTTTTCAGTGCTGTTTACCATAAGTACGCACTCTCCATGGGATCAACCGTATGAAAAACCCCTGACATGGGGAGACAATGAGCGTGAGTATATCAATTCGGCACTTTATACTGATCATTGCCTCGGGGAGTTTTTTGAACAGGTACAATCCAAGCCATGGTATGACAGCACCCTGTTTATTATTGTCGCCGATCACAGCCATAACTCGTATTACAACTGGCACCCCCATTCAAGAGAATACCACAAAATACCGATGTTGTTCTTTGGAAAGGTTATCGGGGAAGAGTTCAGGGGAACAACATGGAGGACGATGGGTAACCAGCATGATATTCCTGCTACATTGCTTGCCCAACTTGGCCTTCCTTCACTGCAGTTTCACTGGAGTAAAAACCTGTTCAATCCTTATGTTGCTGAATTTGCGTATTTTACTAACGAAGACGGCGCCGGATGGATTCGTCCTGATGGATACTTCTCATTTGACAAAAATATCCCGTATTTCTATTTCTTTGAACCTTCTGAAAAGAGGCAAGACACATTAATTCAGGAAGGCAAAGCTTACCTGCAGGAGGTCTTTAAAGAATACCTTGAGGATTAACTCCGAAATCCGGCATCTATTCTAAAAGGTGAACGACCAGTCCACTTCGAAGCTTCGGTTCAAACCATGTGGTTTTTGGCGGCATGATGTTCCCTGTATCAGCAATATCGATTAACTGATTCATGGATACGGGGTACAGGGCAAAGGCAACTTTCATCTCACCGCTGTCGACGCGTTTTACCAGCTCGCCAAGTCCTCGTATGCCACCAACAAAATCGACTCGTTTATCAGTCCGCAGGTCCTTGATCCCTAAAATATTATCTAACACAAGCTGGGAAAGTATAGTAACATCCAGTACGCCAATTGGATCAGAATCATTGAATGTTCCCGGTTTGGCTGTGAGAGAATACCACACGCCATCAAGGTACATAGAGAAGTTATGAAGATAATCGGGTTTGAAAATATCCGAACCTTTAACCTCAATTGTGAAGACCATCTCAAGCCTCTTCAGGAATTCATCATTCGTTAACCCGTTCAGGTCGGTAGCCAAACGGTTATAGTCGATGATTGAGAGCTGGTTGTCAGGAAAATGGACAGCGAGGAAGTAATTAAACTCCTCTTCACCGGTATAGCCGGGGTCACGCCTCCTTTTCTCATTGCCCACCAGGGCAGCTGCAGCAGTACGGTGATGGCCATCTGCGACATACGTATATGGTACATCTTTAAACAGGGCAATGATCTTATCTCTGACCAGATCATCTTCTATCACCCAGAAATGGTGTCCGATCCCATCAACGGCAACAAAATCGTATACAGGTTTGTGCGTGCCAACATATCCTTCAATGATCTTATCAATCTCTTTTACAGCAGGATAGGTAAAAAAGACAGGCTCCATGTTTGCATTCGTAATACGAACATGTTTCATGCGGTCCTCTTCCTTTTCGTGCCGTGTAAGTTCGTGTTTCTTGATTATCCCGTTCATGTAGTCATCTACACCAGCACAACCAACAATGCCATATTGTGTTTTTCCGTTCATGGTCTGGGCATAGATATATAACCGTTCTTGTTCATCCTGGACTAACCACCCCTTTTCCTGGAACAGCTCAAGATTTTCACGGGCTTTCTCATAGACCTTGGCATCATGCTCGTCAAGATCAATTGGCAGGTCAATTTCGGGTTTGATAATGTGTAGCAGCGAATATGGATTTCCATCCGCTTCTATCCGTGCTTCTTTAGAATTCAATACATCGTATGGGCGTGAAGCTACCTCTTTTGCAATTTCTGCAGGTGGTCTGAATCCCTTGAATGCTTTTAATATTGCCATAATGTAAATTCAATCAGTATCATCATCTGCATCAGATTCACTGCTTCTGACACTTCTTTGAAGGCTTCCGATAAGTGCTCCGATCATCTTAGTCATCTCCATCAACTGATTCTTAGAATAGTCATAGTCCTCATCGTTGATGTATGCTCTTGTCTGACCGATAGTAGACAGGACAACACACTCTCTTACAGAACTTTTAGCCATCTTGAGGTAGTAAACAAATTGGCTTTTATTCCGTGACGAACCCTCTGCAATATTTAGAGAAATACTTTGGGCTGAAACCATGAAGCGGTCGTAGAAAGACTTTACCAGAGGTTCATCCTGAACCGATGTTGCCTGTGAATAGAGCCAGTTAACGTAATCAAGGGATTTGTGATAGATTCTAAGGTCTTCAAACCTGAAAAATGTAGTTGACCTTTCCTGTTCGTTTTCCATTGATGAGAGGATTTGGTGCGCACTAATATACAAACATTTATTTATTTACCTGGAAAGTTCTGTCATCATGCTTTAGAAAAGCAACAATCTGTTTAGCTGCAGCGATTCCGGCATTGACGTTTGCTTCCTCGGTTTGTGCTCCCATCTTCTTAGGTGTACAAAAGATTCTGGATGCATAGGCTGCCTGAAAATCGGCCAGATTTGCAGGAGCAACATCTGACAGATAAGCAAAGTCATCCCGATCAGCGAAAATTTTCAACAGGTCTGCTTCGTTGACAACCTCTGCGCGGGCAGTGTTCACCAACACCCCTTTCCCGGGCATTAGTGAAAGAAGGGAGTAGTTGACAGATCCTTTCGTCTGGGTATTGGATGGAATATGGAGAGAGATATACTGGCAATTTTTGTAAAGTTCTTCAACAGTTCCTACACAAATCACTCCGTCATTTTCAATGACCTCCTTTGAAATGAAAGGATCAAATGCATAAACCTCCATGCCGAACCCTTTGGCGATGCGGGCAACATTTTTACCAACCCAGCCATAAGCGTGAATACCAAGGGATTTCCCCTTGAGTTCTGTTCCCGATTTTCCATTGAAGAAATTCCTGGCATAATAGGCCATCATTCCAAATGCCAGCTCGGCTACTGCATTTGAGTTTTGTCCGGGGGTGTTCATCACAACCATCCCTTTTTCCGAAGCAGCCTGCAGATCAACATTGTCGTATCCGGCACCGGCTCTTACAATAATTTTAAGTTTCACCGCAGCATCGATAACATCTTTGTCTGCTTTGTCACTCCTGATGATCACGGCGTCGGCGTCAGCTACTGCCTTGAGTAACTCTTCTTTGGTGGTATATCCCTCCAATAAGCCTAATTCAAACCCTGCCTCTTCAATTACCTCGCGGATTCCTTTGACGGCAATAGGAGCAAAAGGTTTATCTGTAGCAATCAATACTTTTGTCATAGTAGTTTCTTTTTAGTAATGGCGACCTGATAGGTCGCCATTACAGAGTTTTCTCAGTTATTTTCCAGTTCGAACTCTTTCATACAATCAACGAGTGCCTGCACGCTCTCAACAGGCATAGCATTGTATGTAGAAGCACGGAAACCGCCTACAGAACGGTGTCCCTTGATCCCCACCATTCCTTTGCTCTTTGCATACTCCATGAAGGAATCCTCTTTCTCCTTATACTCCTCCTTCATAACAAAACAGATATTCATAAGTGACCTGTCCTTAATAGCTGTAGTGCCCATAAACATGGTGCTGTTGTCGATAGCGTCATAAAGAAGTTTGGCTTTCTTTTCATTCATTGCCTGTATTGTGGTAAGTCCACCAAGCCCCTTGATCCATCTAAGGGTCTCCAAACAGGTATAAATGGCAAAACAGGGAGGTGTATTGTACATCGAACCATTATCGATCTGGATCTTGTAATCAAGCATCGAGGGGATCTTGCGATCTACTTTTCCCAGGATATCGTCATGGAGGATGACAAACGTAACGCCTGCAGGACCAAGGTTCTTTTGTGCCCCGCCATATATAAGTGCGTATTTGCTGATGTCGATCGGACGGCTCAGGATATCTGATGACATATCCGCAACCAGGGGAATCGGGGAATTAATGTCATGTTTGATTTCCGTTCCAAAAATTGTGTTGTTGGTCGTGATATGGAAATAATCAGCATCCGCCGGGATGGTGTATCCTTTGGGAATATAGTTGAAATTCTTATCTGCAGAGGATCCTACAACATTGACCTCTCCGAATATTTTTGCCTCCTTGATGGCTTTCTTTGCCCATGCTCCGGTCTCCAGGTAAGCAGCTTGCGTTTGCAGGAGATTGTAAGGTACCATAACAAACTGTGTGCTGGCACCTCCTCCAAGGAAAAGGACATGATATCCTTCAGGAATCTTAAGCAATTCTTTAAACAGGGCTTCAGCTTCATCAATAATTACCTGAAAATCTTTGTGTCGGTGTGAGATCTCTAATAGTGACAAGCCGCTGCCGTTAAGATCAAGGATAGCTTTTGCAGAGTTTTCCACAGCAATTCTTGGAAGAATAGAGGGGCCTGCATTAAAATTATGTTTCTTCATATAGGTGGAATTTGATAAATATTTAACAAACAAAAATAAAACAAATTTCCAGGAAAAGCAAGCGTTACATGAGGTTGAAAAATTATTTTTTAGTTGGGTTCCTGGCATCAATCTCTTCTATGAAATTCCAGCAGGCATCCCTGAAAAGGAAGCCGTCCATCATATCACCTGCCGGGAGATAATACTCGTATTGTCCCTCCAATTGTGGATCTGACGGTACCAGTCTGTCTGCTACTATCAAATGTGTTTTTTCACGACTGAGATCAAACTCTCTTCGTTTTGCATTCCATCTCTTTTCTGTAACAATGCTCTGCTCCTCATATCGGAGCGACATCGTTGCGTTTGCACTGTGACGGAATATAATCCGGGTCGGTTTCGGTTCCGTATAATTGCAGAAAACAGGCTTCCCGATCCGGATTTCGCCTTGGGGAGTAATCGTTAGAACTTCAATAAGTTTGGAATTCATCAGCATGTTGTCTCCATGCCATCCCAGGAGAGTGTAGAGCACCTCTCCATTAGCAGTTTGTTTGGTAATCATCTCATAGTAGATGGCACCGTACCACCGCTCCGGTGAAAGAATCGCAGTTTCAGGATCAGAGATTTCCCGGCTTTTATCCACTAGTTCAATCACGCGTAAGGAATCTGGATACAAATTCAACTGGATAAGACCATAAAACCTGTTCATGCCTGAATGGAGTGGCACGTTCCAGGTATATACTCTGAATCTCTTTTTTGGAGAGATCAATTTAGATACGCTTGATAGTAATGGAAAAGAGTATTCAAAAGATCCATCCATGATCAGGGTTTGTTGAAAAAGAGTGGAAAACTGTTCCCCGGAAATCATCCTCTCCTCATCATCTGCATTCCCCATAATTTCGTCAAAAAGCTGTTTCAGCTTCTCCTCGGATTCCGGGATTGTTTGGTTAACCTGTGATTGCATGGTCATGACAACAATCATAAAGATTGCTGTGAGGAGTGAAAACCAGATAATCTTTCCGTAGTTTGACCGATACATCATAGCTGGGATCAATTTCGTAAAGCGTTCAGATTTGATTGTGTAAATTTGCGAAAAATCACGGAACATGAACCTGGAACAACGAATTTCTTCTTTCTCTGGCCTTGGAAAAGTCCTCCGGTCCTTCACGGAAATGCCATTTGAGAAGAACTCCGCTCAAATAGGGGCTTACGGGATCCCGCCCGGTTTTCTTGCAGCTATGGAGGAGGCAGAGACAGAAAATCCCTGGTTTACCCGAAACCATATTCTTCAAGCCTTGCGGTATTGGGGGGAGGTACTCAATAAACCAAACCTTGAGAGGTGGCTGGAGAGGTATCATCCAGGCCTCGAAAAGGAGCGTACACCGAAGCGGGTAGGGGTAATCATGGCGGGGAATATCCCGGTAGTCGGGTTTCATGATCTTTTATGTGTACTCATATCCGGGAATCATCTAATAGCCAAACTCTCTTCGCAGGATGTACGGTTACTCCCTGTTTTGGTTAAATGCCTTGAAGCCATTGAGCCCGGATGGCATGACAGGATTGAACTTACAACTGGTGAGATAGAAAACCCGGAAGCTATTATCGCCACAGGAAGTAACAATTCATCACGCTACTTTCGGTACTATTTCGGCAGGTATCCTCACATTATTCGTAAAAACAGAACCGGAGTGGCAATCCTTGACGGGAATGAAACAGCTGCAGATCTGAAAGGCATCTCAGGAGATATTTTCTCATATTTTGGACTGGGATGCCGGAATGTATCTAAACTCTACCTTCCTGAGGGATATGAACTTAAACAGTTTCATGAAGCACTCCTGCAACACAAGGATATTTTTCATCATTTAAAATACAGAAACAACCTGGATTACTACAAATCGATCTACCTTGTTAACCGCACACGGTTTCTGGATGGTGTATTTTATCTGTTAATTGAAAATGAACTACTTACAACGCCTGTATCAGTAATTCATTATGAATATTATCAGGATCTGTCACAGGTTCAGATCAAACTTGATCAACAACGGGAACAGATCCAGTGTACGGTTGCACGGGAAGAACTTTTACCCGGTGCTGTCAAACCTGGTGAAACACAGCTTCCGGCACTATCTGATTATGCAGACGGAGCAGATACTCTTGCATTTCTTCTTGAAAAAATTTAGCTGGAACGCTGATAATAAGAGAAAAATCATTATTTTTGCACCCTCAATTATAAAGATTGTCTGAAATGAAGAAAGATATTCATCCGAAAGAATACAGACTGGTAGTGTTTAAGGATATGTCGAACGATTATGCGTTCATGTCGAAATCAACTGTAAAAACCAAAGAGTCAATAGTCTGGGATGATGGACTGGAATATCCCCTGATAAAACTTGAAATTTCACATACTTCACATCCATTTTATACCGGGAAGATGAAGTTTGTAGATACAGCCGGTCGGGTAGATAAATTTAATAGCCGATATCAGAAACATCTGGATAAGAAAGAAAACAAGTAAATTGTTGAAAATATCTGAAAAAAAGCCTCCGATTCTTTATTCGGGGGCTTTTTTTCTTTACTTAATTCATACTTTTGTAATAATGAACTAAGGAATCATCACATGAATTATATTCTCTTCGACGAAAGCATTGTTCGAGCCAATTTGTTGCCTCTGACATACATGAGACCGGTAGCAGATATCCGGGTAGGAATCCTGACAATAAGAGAGAAATGGGAGAAGTTCCTGAATGTAAAGACCTCCTCGTTATCAGAAGGATATCTTTCCAGAAAATATCCTTTTGTCAAAGAGGATCACAATGTCCTGATCAACGGGTCTGTATGTCCGGATGCAGCCCTGGTTAAAGCGATAAAGAACCTCCGGCACGATCAAACTCTTGCTTTCAACGACACGATTATTGCCTTACATGTAACAGCTGATGACCTTGATGCACTTGGAGAATCCTCTTCTGAAGGCATTGAAGAGATTGAACTTCCGGATTCACCATTGAAGATCAATCACACCTGGGATATTTTTACCAAGAACGATCAGGCAATCCGTGAGGATTTCAAACTGTTAACAAAAGGAAGAACATCACAACCTATCAGTGATTCCAACAGAGTTACCGGAGCCGGGGATATCTTCCTTGAAAAAGGAGCGAAAGTAGAGGGTGCATACCTGAATGCGTCAACCGGACCTATCTATATTGCATCCGGTGCTGAAGTCATGGAAGGAGCTATGCTAAGAGGCCCCATTGCCGTGTGTGAAGGTGCCCAGATTAAAATGGGAGCAAAGGTTTACGGCGCTTCTACCTTCGGACCACATTGCAGAATTGGTGGCGAAGTGAACAATTCAGTCTTTTTTGGTTACGGTAATAAAGCCCACGATGGCTTCGTCGGACATTCTGTCATCTCCGAATGGTGTAATCTTGGAGCGGATACCAATACTTCCAACCTGAAAAATACCTACGACGAGATCAGACTGTGGAGTTATGGGAAACAGACTTTCATAAATACGCATCTTCAGTTTTGCGGACTGATCATGGGCGACCACTCCATGAGCGGCATCAACACAATGTTCAACACAGGAACTGTAGTTGGTGTAAATGCCAACATCTTCGGTACCGGATTTCCACGGAATTTCATCCCTTCGTTTACCTGGGGAAGTACAGCCGGACACTCAAATTACAACCTTGACAAGGCGATTGAGGTTGCCGAAGCTGTTTACAAACGCAGAAACAGAGTGTTTGATGAGGTAGAGATATCCCTCCTGAAAAGTGTTTTCAATATCACCCTGAGAAACAGGCGGATGTAATCCATTTCATGGCTGGCACAGATCTTGTCAGTAGCGCTACCAGACTAGAAATTTTACTATTGTGACAAATTGACTTATGTGATCATGGAAAAATCACTTGAAAAAAATATTCTGACCGTTTCAGACCTCCTCGATTCTGAGACTGAATTTATCCCACTGCTCTCCTCTGAGGATGAAGAGCAAATGAATGCAGAAGATGTACCCGAGATACTCCCTGTCCTTCCATTGAGAAATACAGTACTTTTCCCGGGTGTTGTCATTCCTATAACTGTAGGGCGCGATAAATCGATTGCACTGATCAGGGAATACTATAAAACCACCCAGATTATAGGAGTTGTGGCACAAAAAGATGCCGATGTGGAAGATCCTGAATTTGAGGACCTCAATGAAATAGGTACCGTTGCCCGGATCATTAAGCTTCTTCAGATGCCTGATGGTAGTACTACTGCGATCATTCAGGGAAAAAGAAGATTCCGGGTCACTGAATTGATTCAGTCGGAGCCGTTTATCAAAGCCCGGGTTGAGGCTTTCGGGATTGCCGACAAGGTTGTTCAGGAGGAGAAGGAGTTTAACGCTTTGATCTCCTCACTAAAAGATCTTTCAGTGCAGATCATCAATAAATCACCAAATATCCCTTCTGAAGCTGCTTTTGCTATTAAAAATATCGAAAGCCCATCGTTTTTGGTGCATTTTATTTCCTCCAACCTCAATGTTGAGCTTGCCGATAAACAGCAACTCCTTGAAGTCTCTGACCTGACACAGCGATCCAGCCTTGTTTTGAGTCATCTGACCAAGGAACTCCAGGTTCTTGAACTGAAACATAACATACAGGAGAAGGTTAAAACGGAGATGGATAAACAGCAACGGGACTACCTGCTGAATCAACAGCTGAAAACAATTCAGGAAGAGTTGGGCGGTGGTCCTAATATGCAGGAAATAAGCTCATTAAGAGGACAGGCAAAAAATAAAAAATGGTCTAAAGAGGTTGCTGAAGTATTTGAGAAAGAGATCACGAAGCTGCAGCGAATGCATCCGGCAGCTGCCGAATACTCTATACAGATTAACTATCTGGAAACTCTTGTGCAACTCCCGTGGAATGAATATACAGAAGATAACCTCGACCTCGCACATTCGAAAAAAATCCTGGATGAAGATCATACGGGCCTTGAAAAGGTAAAAGAGAGGATAATTGAGTACCTGGCTGTAATGAAATTGAAGCGAGACCTGAAGTCTCCTATCCTTTGCCTGGTTGGCCCTCCGGGAGTAGGCAAAACCTCCCTGGGTAAATCGATAGCCAGGGCATTGGGGAGGAAGTATATTCGGATGTCGCTTGGGGGTTTGCGGGATGAGTCGGAACTGCGGGGCCATAGGAAAACCTATATTGGTGCTATGCCCGGACGTATCATTCAGAGTATCAAGAAGGTCAAATCTTCAAATCCTGTTTTTGTCCTTGATGAGATCGACAAGGTAGCAGGCATGAATTATAGCGGAGATCCGCAAGCTGCCCTGCTTGAAGTGTTGGATCCGGAACAGAACATAGCTTTCTATGACAACTTCCTGGAGATTGAGTACGACCTTTCCCGCATTATGTTTATTGCTACAGCAAATACATTAAGCACTGTTCATCCTGCCCTGCGCGACAGGATGGAGATCATAGAACTCCCGGGGTACCTGCTTGAAGAGAAGATAGATATAGCCAAACAACATCTGGTTCCGAAACAATTGAAAGAACATGGATTGAAAAAGAGCCAGGTCGCTTTTTCACATGATATCCTTGAGAAGATCATTGAAGATTATACCAGGGAGTCAGGAGTCAGAGGACTTGAGAAAACTATTGCAAAGATTATTCGGTCGCGTACTACATCTCTGGTTATGAAGGAGAAGTTTGGGAAGACACTGAAAAAAGAGGATCTGACAAAGATTATGGGGGCCTCCCTGTTTCAGGTTGACAAACATATAAACAACGAACAGGCTGGAGTGGTTACAGGACTTGCATGGACAATCTATGGAGGGGAAATCCTCTTTATTGAAGTAAGCCTGAGCAAGGGGAAAGGGGATCTGACCCTTACCGGAAACCTGGGAGATGTAATGAAAGAGTCGGCCTCTATCGCATTGGCCTACCTGAAAGCTCATGCGCCCGATTTTGGGATAGACTCTGACCTCTTCGCGAAATGGAACATTCATATACACGTTCCTGAAGGCGCTACTCCGAAAGACGGACCATCGGCAGGAATCACGCTTTTTACAGCTCTGGCTTCGGCTTTTACACAACGGAAAGTGAAGAAAAAACTGGCTATGACCGGCGAGATCACATTACGAGGGAAAGTGATGCCGGTTGGGGGAATCCGGGAAAAGATTCTCGCTGCAAAACGAGCCAGGATTACCGATATCATTCTCTCCAAAGAGAATGAAAAGGATATAACTGAGATCAAACCCGACTATGTAAAGGGATTGTCATTCCATTATATCGAAGAGATGAAGGAGATCAACACGGAAGCCCTGTTAAAGGTCAGAGTCAGTAATCCGCTGGTATTCTAAAGTTGGTGAACTGGTGAGCTGGTGAATTGGTGAGCTGGTGAATTGGTGAGCTGGTGAGTTTGTGAGTAAAATTTATATGGCAATAAATGCGCAATTCATTTGCAATCAATGCCAATTCCCGGTTATTTCTGAACGATCAACTTAATTGTACGAATGGTTATTCCTGCTTGCATCCTGCAATAGTAAATCCCTGACGAGAGCTCCTCAGCATGAAGTATAAAGCTGTATTCCCCCGGGGTATGTGAGCTGTCAACCAGTGCCTTCATTGTTTTCCCGGCATTATCAAGGAGCGTAATTCTGATATGCTCATCGCGGTTGAGGGAATATGAGATCGTTGTCTGATCCCGGAATGGATTCGGACTATTCTGTTTCAGAAAAAAACCGGAGGGTTCCATCATCCTTTCTCCCACAACAGTGGTTCCATGCTTAAGTAAAATGTTCCGGTTGGGGTCAAAGGTAACATCGCTGGGGAATTTATCAAATATCCACTCCAGGATTTGGGGGTTGGTATCATTCCAGCCGGTGACAATTGTATCAGTACCGTCATTGAAATCTACCCGGACCTCAATCGGCATCTTGAAAAAGACTGTATTGGTCTGGGTCTGGTTCATCTCCAGGATAACTTTGAACTGTCCACCTCCCAGATCTTCCATTTCCCATACATTCTCGTAGAAAGGATGATTGGGAGCATAAACCCATTCGTCAAAGAACCAGTTGTAATCTTCACCTGTAACAGCGTTTGTGACAGCAACAAAGTCTTCTGTAACGGCATTCTTAAACATGAAGTTTGTGTCTGTGGCATATGCATGCATAACTTCAAAAAACATGGAGTCACCCAGCACATACCGAAGTTGGAAGAGGACACATGCACCTTTATTGTATGAAACGGCAACATTGTAGAGTGCGTTTGCGGAAGGTGTCTGGATCGCCCACCCAGGATTGTACAAAGGCCACCCCGGGTTGCTGCTCAAATAACTGTTCGCGAGCGAGTTCATCTTATTTTTATAAGCAGCATATCCATTTTGATCCTCCAGCCATAGCTGGGCACAATATGTAGCAAAACCCTCATTGAGCCATATGTCGGCCCACGTACCGCAGGTGATCAGGTCGCCAAACCACATGTGGGAGTGTTCATGTGCAATCAGAGGTTGGTCATTATACCCGTTTGGCTTCAGATTTACCATTGTCTGGTTCTCCATGCCAGCCCAGGGGAATGAAGTGATTGTGGCAAAACCGATCTTGGTGAAAGGGTATACTCCGAACTTCTCAGCAAAGAAATCTGTCATCAACGGAATATTCTGCAAGGCGTTAGTGATGTTTTCTGTTGGTTTTTTATAGAGCCAGATGGGGATACTGTCGTTTGGGTTGTAAATATTGTTCCAGTAAGAAACATTGATGTTCCAGTTACCATAGGAGGTCCACGAAATCAGGTATGTGGCTACCGGATTGTCTGAAACCCAATGGTACCAAATAGTATCTGCCACCACTGTTGAATCGGCGAGGAATCCGGTTGATCCTAACCGAACATTGACGGGGACCTTAGCGGTCAGATCCCAGGTAGCTTTATCGGATGGGCGGTCCCAGCAGGGGAAAACCTTCCGTGCTCCTTCAGGCGGGAAATCTGTAAAGACGAATCCATTTGAAACATATAGCCCCTGATCCGCCACATTGAGATGATGGTACCAAATCTTAACCTCGACGATATCGCCTGGATTATAGGTTTGATCTAATTGCAGGGTCAGGGTGTCGTTGGTATGGGTATACGATATCGCAGCAAGTCCTGTAGAGTCGATTTCCAGGGAGGTGCTCACAGCATTCAGTTGGATCGAATTGAGTGTGGAGTCTACCCTGAATGTAATGATCCCGGAAGCAGAAAAGGTTTTTGGGAATGGGGCACCGAAATTATCGTACAGGTCTACTTCGAGTTTATACTGCAATACGTCGTAGCTGTGCTCCATATACCAGTGTGCGGTATCGGCAGTATTGGCCCGAATCATAGTTGAAAAGCTAAAACTGCCGAAAATCACGAAAACCAGGAGAAAGATTGTTTTTTTCATGTTTCGATTCTATTATTGGAACACAGATTACACTGAAAACACAGATTATCAGTTTTCCACTGCCAACTGATAACTGATAACTGATAACTGAATTCATTTCTACTGAACAATAACCAGTTTCATCGTAATCCTCTCGCCGTTAGCTGTCAGGGTATAGTGATAGACTCCTGCTTTAAGGTCGCTGCAATTTAACGAAACCTGGTGGATTCCGGTAGGTTTCGTCTCATCAACGAGAATCTGAACCTGCTTTCCCATAATATCATAAAGTGCAAGGTTCACGGCCATCGGTTCATCAATCTGATACTTGATCATCGTAGTCTGTTCTGCAGGATTCGGGATGTTCTGGAAAAGGCGAACTTTCGAAGTAGCTGATTGTTGGTTTTGCACTCCAAGAACTGTTGATTGCTCTTTGATTACGATATTGTTGTTGGGATCGAACTGGAAAAAGACCGGCCGGATATCAAATACCCAGTTGAATCCCTGGCCGTTTTCATCGTTCATTACAGTAACGATCGTATCAGTCAAATCCATAAACCGGATTTTGATCTCCATAGGCATCTTGAAGAACTCAGGATTTGGTTGAATCTGTTGAGTATAAAAGTTTACTTTCCAATGGCCGGTGCCAAGATCCTGAAAATTATAGGTGTTTTGATATTTCGGATGGTTGGGTTCGTAGATCCACTGGTTGAAGAACCAGTCGTAATCTTCGCCTGTTACCTCGTTGACTACAGCCATAAAATCAGGAATTACAGCAGAAAAGCATTTCAGCTCTGGCTTGTTGGAGTATGTTTGTAACGATTCAAAGAAAAGAGAGTCCCCCAAAACATAACGAAGCATATGGAGGATAGTAGAGCCCTTGGCATATGTAATCGCATAGTTGAACATGATGTTGGATGGTGGCGTTACTATTGCCCACTCAGGTTCAGAAATTGCCCAACCGGGATTGTTGTTCAGGTAACTGGATGCATTCCCATTTATATCGGCCTTATATGCTGCGTATCCGGCGTAGCTTTCATACCAGAAAGCCTCACCCCATGTGGCAAATCCTTCATTCAGCCAGATGTCAGCCCACGTTGCACAAGTGATCATATCACCAAACCACTGATGTGCAAACTCATGGGCAATGAGGCCTTCACCCCAGCAATTAGGACAAAGCGATGTCAGGCTCTGGTTCTCCATACCTCCCCAGGAGAATTCACTGTTCAGTGTTGCGAAGCCATCCTTCTGGAAGGGATGCTCACAGAAATTCTCAGAAAACCAATCACACATGGGCAGGATCATCTCTTCAACAGCTGAAGGATCTTCTCCGTCATTATAGTAAAACCTGATAGGAATACTGTCATCGGGATTACTTAATTTGTTCCAGTAAACAATGTCTAGGTTGTAATCTACTTTCCCGGAGAGGACCATGATATAGGTGGCAATATTGTGTTCACTTACCCAATGGTACCAAAGGGTGTCGGCAGAGAGAGTTGAGTCAGCAAGAGCCCCGTTTGAACCAATTTTTACAGTACTTGGAACTTTGACCGTCATGTCCAGTTTGGCTTTGTCGGAGGGTTTATCCCAACATGGGAACCACTTTCTTGCTCCTTCAGGCTCACAATCGGTGAAGACAAAGCCATTGTTTGCATAAAATGCATTGTCATTCACGTTGTTATGATGGTAATCGATCCCAACATCAACCGTGTCACCAGGGTTATAGGTTTGGTCAAGTTGAATGGTTAGCAGGTTATTTGAATGGGTAAACGAAATCCCTGCCAGGCTCACAGAATTTATCAGCAGTGAGGTAGTGTTTGCATTAAGAACGATGGAGTTGAGTGTTGAATCAACTTTGAAGGTTATAACCTCTGTTGCGTCAAAAGCATGGGAATATGGAGCTGAAAAGCAATCATAAATATCCATGTCGAGGGTATAATTCAGGACATCAAAGCTGTGTAATGATCCCGATTGTAATGATCCCGAAAGATCCGGAAGCACAGGCATCCGTGATTTTTTTTGGGAACAGATCTCGGATCCTTTCATGGTGGCAGTGAGCTGGGAATAACCCATGATGGTTATACCCAATAGCAAGATTGAGAGAATAACAGGTCGTTTCATAGTGTTGGGAGGGTTTTGAATGTTAGCTTTGCAAAGATACGAAAACCGTTAATATTGGGCTCCCGGATCTATTGCTGCTATCGGCAGGATAAGATCATGCAGGTCAAGCATGGAGTTTATGAGCGAGACATGGCTGAATTGGGGGAGATCCGACGGTTTAATCCGTTCCGTGATAATAGAGCCTTGATCCAGCAGACGCTGCCGGCAGGTGCCGTGTAATAGTGGTTCATCAGGCGTAACCCACGTAGTTCCGGATAGAAACACAAGGTTGCTGTAAGATGTATCAGTGATGCTTCCGTTTTTTACCATGATGATCTCATCGAAACCGATTTGATCCCTGACCAACCTCTCAATAGCTGATCTGTCAGCGAACTTCAACGAATATTCAATGGATTCAGCATTCACGAGAACGAGAGATTTGATTGGTTTTCTCGTATACGTCATGAACGTTACCTGCTTGAAGGATTCACTATAAATAATCCGGCATTTAAATATACCCGATACAAAATCGTTGGGGATAGGTATATCCTGCAGGTTCAATTGCTGAGAGGTACGAAACAGTTTGGTCCTGCTTCGGTCCATCCTGGCCTGATGGTATTCCGGATAGCAGAAATTACCATCCTCCAAACGTATTGTTTCAAGTAAAAGGCACATATACTTTATCAATCATCTCCCGATACTCTTCATCAGGATTACTTTGCGAGGTAATTCCTCCTCCGCTTTTAAATACCTTCCCTTCGGGAGTCTCTTCAATGAACCGGATCATTACTCCTGAGTCAAGGGTTGACCCGTCAAAATATCCCATAATGCCCGAATAATATCCCCGGTTGTAATTTTCAACTTCACGGATGATCTCTATGGTTCTGTTTTTAGGTGCGCCGGTAACCGATCCGGCGGGTAGCATCCGGAAGAGGATATCCCCGATATGAGATGAATAATCGGGGGGAAGAGTCCCTGTGATCATTGAACTTGCTTGCAGTAGTTTAGTGAAGTTAGTGGATATCTCTTCAATATATCTGAATTTCTCAACACAAACCTCTTTGGCCACAAGGTTAAGATCATTCCTGATCAGATCGACAATCGTATAATGTTCTGCCAACTCTTTCGGATTGTTAAGCAGGATTGATTCAGCATTGGGAATCGAGGCATCAATGGTCCCTTTCATAGGATAAGATGAGATAACACCCTCATTTATCCGGATGAAAATTTCAGGAGAAAATACAACGAATGCATTGGGCATTAGTAATTTATATCTGGCATAGCTGCGAAAAAAGATTTCAGGTAGAGATAGTTCTGTTTCAATTTTCGTTTGACATGTCAGGTTTACCAGGTATGAGTTTCCAGCTTTTATATGAGCCATGATACGCTCGAATGACTCCAGATAATCATCCATTGATATGGGTGTTCTGCTGAAGCTGAACCGGAAGGCATCAGTGGCAGGTGGGTTGAAGTTTCTTCGGTCGTGAATCTGATACAGAATACCTGCCTCAAGAGCCTCTTCGGGTGTATAAACCAGTGGTTTCAGAAGGTCAAAATCGATGACGAAGAGAAAAGGCTCCAACCGTGATCCCAATTCATTCATCCGCTTGAACCCAGCCGGTATCATATATCCGAATATTCGTAATTTTGATGCAATGTTACCTAATTTTCAGATGGCTTCCAACACCCGGATACTGATCATCGACAACAACGACTCTTTCACATTCAACCTCCTGCAACTGGTTGAGGAGGGTGGCGGCAACTCATGTGATGTGGTGGGATCGGATAACATTGATCCCGGATTTGTTTCCGGATATGATAAGCTCCTTATCTCTCCGGGCCCGGGATTGCCTGCCGATTTTCCGGGGATGTGCGAGGTGATCCGGCGCTTTGGTGCCACGAAAGATATCCTTGGTATATGCCTGGGACACCAGGCAATAGCAGTTGAATTTGGTGGAAAGCTGGTAAATATGCCATGGGTGAAGCATGGCATGACCACAAGGTTACAGATCCTGGTCAATGACGAAATCCTTTTCGACGGAGTAGATGAGAGGAGTCCCGTTGGCTTATATCACTCCTGGACCATTGATCCTGAAACCTTGCCGGATTGTCTGGAGGTCACTGCCGTCAGTGAAGAGGGGTCTATCCTTGGAATTCGTCACAAGCACTTCAACGTCAGAGGATTTCAGTTTCACCCTGAGTCTTTTATGACACCTGCAGGTAAGCAGATGATACAAAACTGGTTAACCCACACATGACAATCCAACAGTTTAACAGGCATTCCTGCGGTCACGAACCTATTTTAAGTTCTGAAAATACGATTCTTAATTCGGTACTATTCATTTTGTTACTCTTCCTTGTATCGTGTTCCGGAGGATTCGATCCTGCAGATGAAAGCCGTGTTTTCCGATACAATGAAGCGGCAAACATCTCTTCTCTCGACCCGGCATTTGCCCGTGACCAGGCTACGATCTGGGCTACCCATCAACTGTTTGAAGGGTTGGTCCAGCTGAATGATCAGTTGGAAATCCTGCCCTGTATTGCACACTCCTGGGAAATTGCTGATGATGGAATGTCTTATAGGTTTTTTCTTAGAAGAGATGTGACATTTCATAACGACCCCTGTTTTCCGGAAGGGGAGGGGAGATTGGTAACAGCAGGCGACTTCGTATTCAGTTTCAACAGGATCAAGGATCCCGCGACTGCATCAGCAGGGGCATGGATATTTAATTATACAGACGACCTGCAACCCTTCCTTGCACCAAATGATTCCACGCTGGTTATACGGATGGCAAAGCCCTTTCCTCCCTTCCCGGGGCTCCTCTCCATGCCATACTCTTCGGTCATCCCCAGAGAAGCAATCAGTTATTATGGTCCCAATTTCAGACAACATCCCGTAGGTACCGGACCATTCCGGTTCGGCTATTGGAAAGAGGGCGTTAAGCTTGTATTGACACGAAATCCGGCTTATTTCGAGTGGGAAGGAGGAAAACAGCTCCCATTCCTCGAAGCCGTCTCGATCACTTTTCTTGCTGACAAGCAGGCGGCTTTTCTGCAGTTTGTGCAAGGGAAGCTCGATTTTATGTCCGGGATAGATCCAAGCTACAAAGACGAACTCCTGAGCAGGGATGGCCGTTTGAATCCGAAATACACGAACCGGTTCCGGATGATATCCCAGCCCTATCTCAATACGGAGTACCTTGGAATATTGGTTGATTCAACTTCCGGGAAGGTACGGAAGAACCCGTTATTCAGCAGGCTGATCAGGCAGGCTATCAATTATGCATTCGACAGAGGCAAAATGATCCTGTACCTGCGAAATAACATTGGGACTCCCGGCATCTATGGAATGATACCACCAGGCATGCCTGGCTTTGATACCTCCCGGATATATTTTGATTTCCAGCCCGAACTTGCTCGAAAACTTATTAAACAGGCGGGCTATTCATCAGTATCAGAGATGCCGGCAATTACACTTGTTTCAACTCCTGATTATCTGGATATCTGTAAGTACATCCAGCATCAGGTGGCAGAAATTGGCATTGAAATGGAGATAGAGGTAAGTCCCCCCGCAGCCATGAGGGAGATGAAGGCCATGGCGAAGTTGCCCTTCTTCAGAGCCTCCTGGATTGCTGATTATCCTGATGCTGAGAATTATCTCTCTCTGTTCTATACTCCGAACTTCGCTCCACGGGGGCCCAACTACACCCACTACAGCAACGCTGAATTTGACAGGCTTTTCGAAGAGTCAATGACAATCCAGGAAGAATCGGCAAGGCTTGACACCTACAGGAAGATGGAGCAGGTGATGATGCAGGATGCCCCGGTTGTAGTCCTCTACTACGACCAGGTGCTGAGATTTGTCTGGAACAATGTACATGGATTGGGTGGGAATCCGATGAACCTGCTGACGTTAAAACGGGTCTACAAAGATTAACAGCTACTGTTTTGAATTCTTTAAGCTCAACAGCTTCTATGAATCTATAGCAATTCGACTGTTAACTGATCCCAGGCAAGGGATATTGTGGGAGGGAGTTCCGGTTCAACGTTGGAATACAATCCCATCTGGTGACTGATATGAGTCACAAAACCTCTCTCCGGATTCAACTCCAGGAGAAGCGCTACAGCCTCCTCCAGGTTCATATGGGAATAGTGTTTTTGTTTTCTCAGGGCATTCACAACTACTACTTTTGACCCCCTGATTTTATTTTTCTCGTCGTCGGAAATTTTGTAGACATCAGTAAGATACGTGAAATCATGGATCCGAAACCCAAACACAAACTGATCGTCGTTATAATGTACAGCTTTAACGGGAACGATCTCTGTATTGCCGATAAAGAAAGGATTATTCGTGAAGGTATGTAGATCCAGTTCAGGAACACCCGGATAACGATCACCTTCGAAGGCATACCCATACTCCCTTCTGATCTGATCCTGCACCTCTTCGGTAGCGTATACCGGTGTCGGCTTTTTAAGGACATAGTTAAACGCACGTACATCATCCAACCCGCCCAGATGATCTTTGTGTTCATGCGTAATCAGGATAGCGTCAATGGATTCGACTTTTTCGCGCAGCATCTGTTGCCTGAAATCAGGTCCGCAGTCAATAACAATGCGCTGGTCTCCCAATTCAACCATTATTGAAGACCGCAGCCTCGTATTCCGCATATCCGTTGATCTGCAGACTTCACAGTGACATGCGATAACAGGAACACCCTGTGATGTACCAGTACCAAGAAAGGTGATTCTCATGCGATAAAATGATTAGCAAATCTAAGAAACTATCGTCAAAATTGTAGAAAAAATCCTGAGTTAACTGTACCTTTGTTGCATGCTCAACAGTTTTCGGACAAGTATCGGCAATTGGCTTTTGAAGAGGAAATCGGGAACTGTTATTCGAAACAGGGCCATGATCAACTTAACCGGAGCTACCAGCATTGGAATCCTTTACCCCCTGTACGATCTGCCCGATTATAACAAAGTAGAGGCATTTGTATCCGGTCTGCAGAAAAAGAACAAAGAGTTACGGGTGTTGGGATACCTTCAACACAAAGATTTGGCCACCCGGTTTCTACCAAAGTTGTCATACGATTTTTTTTCACAACACGATGTGAACTGGTATTTCAAGCCAGTGAATATCAAGGTGCAAGGTTTTATCGAAAAGGAATTTGACTTGCTGATTGACTTGACCTTAGAGGAACATCTTCCGTTGAAATTTGTCGCCGGACTTTCCCGGGCGCGATGTAAAGTAGGTAGGTTCAGCGAAGAGAATACAAGATATTATGACCTGATGATCAAGGTCGACAAGAAGCAGAATTTAGCGGAGTTCATTTCCCAGATACAACACTATCTTACAATCATTAAACCGCATGAATAAAAAAACCTCAAAATTCCGGGGAACCGGAGTAGCTATTGTCACACCATTTAAGTCTTCCGGTGATGTCGATTTTGAAGCTTATGAACGCATGATCAATCATGTTATCGAAGGTGGTGTCGATTATATTGTTGCACTTGGAACTACGGGAGAAACTCCAACGTTGTCGAAACAGGAAAAGGTAAAATTTATTGAGTTTTCTGTCAATAAAATAGGAGGGCGTGTACCTCTTGTTGCAGGGATTGGGGGAAACAATACCTCCGAGGTGGTTCAGACTATCCAATCAATGCCACTGAACGGAGTGAGTGGAATCCTGTCAGTCTCTCCCTATTATAACAAACCTCAACAGGAGGGCATATACCTGCACTTCAAAGCTATTGCAGAAGCCAGCCCGGTGCCCGTCATCCTCTATACTGTTCCGGGGCGCACCGGAGGTAACATAGCTGCTGCAACTACTATCCGACTGGCAATGGATTTCCCGAATATCGCAGGGATCAAAGAGGCTTCAGGGAACTTAGATCAGATTTATCAGGTACTTAAGCAACGTCCGGAAAACTTCCTGGTCATATCGGGTGACGATGGTATGACATTGCCAATGCTCGCTGCAGGTGCAGACGGAGTGATCTCAGTTGTGGCAAACGGGTACCCGAAAGAGTTCTCTTCAATGGTTAATTATTGCCTGGAAGGGGATTTTGCCAGGGGCAGGGAGGTTCATTTTCAGTTGATCGAACTGATCAATGCCCTTTTTCAGGATGGAAGTCCCGGTGGTATCAAAGCTCTGCTTGAGATGAAGGGCTTATGTCAGAATATAGTAAGATTGCCGGTTGTTCCGGTCAATCAAACTACCCGGGACTTGATTAAATATCTTGCAGAAAAAATTGATATACAATGATAAAGAAGTTGCTCCTCCTCCCTCTCACTCTGGTTTTATTTCTGCCTGTTGGTTCTCTGTATTCACAACAATCAGAGAATATAAACACCCACGATCTGTTTAAAAACTCCGGTGAGATCTACTTTGCATTTGATATTGGGTCTCCTCAGGAGCTTGAAGTACTTACCAGGATTATTTCTATATCAAATGTTACTGGTAACCAGGTTTTTGCATATGCCAACAGGAAAGAGTTTCAGGAATTCGTAGAGCTGGGTTATAGCTATAGGTTACTCCCTCATCCGGGCTCGTTGCTGACTGAAGATCAACTCCGGCCTCCCGGCTCCGGGAAAGGGCCGTCGACAATGTGGAATTACTATCCTTCATACCAGGAGTACCTGGATTTCATGAATGGTTTTGCTGCTTCCTATCCCGACATCTGCAAAGTTGTTCCAATTGGTACATCAATACAGGGGAGAGAGCTTATCGCGGTAAAGATCAGCGATAATGTGGACGAACCGGAAGCTGAACCTGAATTTTTTTACACATCTTCAATACACGGTGATGAATTAACCGGTTACGTGTTGATGCTTCATCTGATAGATTACCTGCTATCCAATTACGGCACTGATGCCCGAATAACTAATCTGGTTGATAACATTGAGATCTATATTAACCCCCTAGCCAATCCGGATGGGACATATTGGGGAGGCAATAACTCTGTAAACCAGGCTAAGAGATACAATGCAAATTGGGTGGATCTCAACCGAAATTATCCTGATCCTGAAGATGGTCCGCATCCTGATGGGAACCAATGGCAGACAGAAACAGTTGCTTTCATGGCTTTTGCCGACAGTAACCATTTTGTGATGGGTGCCAACTTTCATGGTGGAGCCGAAGTGTTTAACTATCCCTGGGACACCTGGTCTAAACTAGCTGCGGATGATACTTGGTGGAAGTTTGTTGGTCGTGAATATGTAGACACGGTTTACCTTCATAGCTTCGGGGGCTATTTCTCTGGATTTAACAATGGGATCTCCAATGGATATCAATGGTATACAATATCAGGAGGTCGGCAGGACTATATGAATTACTGGCATTCTGACAGGGAGGTGACCTTGGAGATATCAGACATTAAACTAATACCGGCAAGTCAACTGTTAAACCACTGGGAGTATAACTACAGATCACTGCTGAATTACATTGAACAGGCCAGTTATGGCATCCAGGGGATTGTAACCGATTCTGTAACCGGACAGCCATTGATTGCAGAGATATTTATTCCTGGTCACGACATGGATAATTCACACGTCTTCACGAAACTTCCATCAGGTTACTACTCACGTCTCCTATGGGAGGGAACCTATGATGTGAGATTCTCTGCGGTGGGCTACTTCCCGAAGATGATTTACAATGTTAATGTCTCAAACTGGACTACAACCAATCTGGATGTAAAGTTGGTCCCTTTGAATGTCGGATCGATGGAACCTGGATGCAAGCGTGCTGCCATGGTTTATCCCAATCCATCCAACGGATTGATTGATCTCTACTTACCTGAACAGGGGATTACCGATGCTGAAGTGGAATGTTTCAATATGAATGGAAAAAGGCTCCTTCTCAGGCATCTCAACATTTCAGATGAAGCCTCTTTTGTACGCCTTAACATGGGAAATCTGGCTCCTGGCTTGTACCTCGTAAAGCTTACAACAAGTAACGCAAGCTACAGCGACCGGATCATCATCCGGTAAAATCTGATTCAGGGTTTAACGCGATTTTGTATTTTTAATATTTGTCGGCTACCTGTGGCAGGTTACCTTCAATGTATTTTCCGGCATCCAGTTTTTCACGGACTTCAGAGAAAGCTTCAATGGTATACCGTACATCTTCAAGTGTGTGAACAGCGGTTGGGATCAGGCGTAACATGATAACACCTTTAGGAACAACAGGGTAGATCACAATAGAGCAGAAAATGCCATAATTCTCACGAAGATCGGCAACAATCTGAGTCCCTTCAGAAACTCCTCCATTGAGGATTACCGGAGTTACAGGAGATGCAGTTTTTCCAAGATCAAATCCTTTTTCTCTGAGACCGTTTTGAAGTGCCCGCACGATAATCCATAAGTTCTCCTTCAGTTCGGGTCTCGTTCTGAGTAGCTCCAGCCGTTTCAGCGCGCCGGCAACCATAGGCATGGGAAGGGATTTTGCATAAATCTGCGAACGCATGTTGAACGCAAGTGCTTTGATGATAGGCTTGTCAGTTGCTACAAATCCGCCGATTCCAGCCATCGCTTTTGCGAAAGTGCCAAAGTAGACATCAACCCCATCCATTATGTTTTGTGCTTCGGTAGTTCCTGCTCCGGTGGTTCCCATTGTACCAAAACCGTGTGCATCATCAACCAGTAAACGAAAGCCATACTTGTCTTTAAACTGCAGAATACCAGGGAGGTCTCCGAGGTCACCAGCCATGCCGTAAACGCCTTCTGTGATTACAAGAATCCCACCTCCGGATTTATCAGCAAGTTTCCTTGCCCGCTTCAGAGATGCTTCAAATTTCTCAAGGTCATTATGTGGGTATACGAAACGCTTGCCTAAATGCATCCTCAACCCATCCAGGATACACGCATGTGCTTCAGAGTCATAAACAACTACATCGTGACGATCAATCAGGGAATCAATGATCGAAACCATACCCATATAGCCGTAATTCAGCAGGTAAGCAGCCTCTTTGTTTTCAAAAGAAGCTAACTCATGTTCAAGCTCCTCGTGCAACAGAGTTTGTCCTGACATCATTCTGGCACCCATAGGGTAAGCTAATCCATACTTTTCAGATGCAAGGGTATCGGCTTCGCGAACCTCCGGGTGATTGGCCAGACCGAGGTAGTTGTTCAGGCTCCAGACAATGACAGGTTTCCCACGAAAATGCATGCGATTTGAGATCTCACCTTCCAGTTTCGGGAAATAGAAATACCCATAACCATAATCAGCATATTGGCCTAGCGGCCCCATGTTGTTAATCACTTTTTCAAATATATCCACAGTTCTTGCGTTTTAAGTTAATCCGGGAATTAATTAAGGGCACAAAAGTATTCAAAATTTTGTAATTTTGCAGCATGAAACGGATCAAACAATTTGGTTTTTTCTTACTGATAGGTATGGTTGCTGTCTCCTGTAAGCACAGTAAGCTATTGAAGAATCCGGACCTTGACACCAAATACAATGCAGCCATTGCCTATTACAATGAGAAAGACTACTCCAGAGCTTTGCAGCTGTTTGATCAAATGATGGGAGCGATACGTGCAACTGATAAAGCTGAGGATCTGTATTATTACTATTCCTACTGTTATTACCACCAGAAAGATTATACCCTCGCTTCCTATTATTTCAAGAGATATTATTCCAGTTTCCCAAAAACCAGCAGGGCAGAGGAGTGTCTCTTTATGAGCGCCTATTGCAATTACCTAAACTCTCCGATTGCTTCTCTGGATCAAACCAGTACCTATGATGCCATCAAAGAGTTGCAGCTTTTCATGAACATCTATCCAAAAAGTAAACGGATTCCTGAATGCAATGAGTTGATTGATAAAATGCGTGCGAAATTGGAACTGAAAGATTACAAAATAGCAAAACTCTATTTCAGGATGAAGGACTTTGCTGCTTCGATCACAACATTCCACAATATTCTGCAAGAGTTTCCCGAGACGATTCATCGTGAGGAGATACTCTTCCTAGTGATAAAATCCTATGCAAAATATGCAAGTCAGAGTGTTAAAGAGAAGCAATACGAAAGATTTACCAATACAACCATAGCTTTTCAGGATTTCTATAAAGAGTTTCCCGCAAGCAAATTTGCAGGTGAAGCAGCGGATTTGAATGAAAAATCGCGTGCCGAGATTCAGAAGATGGTTGATAAAAATAAAAACTTAATTGAAGAACAAAGTAAACGAGTTAGACTAAAAAGAAATGGATTATAAAAAAGTTAAAACAGACCTGGTTGCAGTAACCCGAAATATAGAAGATTATACCGAAGGTACTGAGAATGTGTACGAAACGATCTCGGTTATCTCCAAAAGGGCAAACCAGATTTCGGCAGAGATGAAAGAGGAGTTGAATCAGAAACTCGCCGAATTTGCCACAACTACAGATAATCTCGAAGAGGTTTTTGAAAACCGGGAGCAGATCGAAATTGCCAAATATTACGAACACCTTCCTAAACCCACCCTGATCGCAATACACGAGTATCAGAATGATGAGATCTACTTCCGCAAACCTGAGCTTGAGCCGAAAGAGGAGATCATTTAATTATTCCCCGATGCTGAAAGGGAAACATATCGTAATCGGCATCACCGGCGGAATCGCTGCGTATAAAATTCCATACCTGATCAGGTTGCTTATCAGCGAAGGCGCACAGGTTCGTGTGATCATGACACCATCTGCCAAAGATTTTGTCACACCGCTCACTCTGGCTACCCTTTCCCGGAATGATGTCATCCTCCACCCATTTAATATCGAAACCGGAGCCTGGAACAGTCATGTTGAGTTAGGACAATGGGCCGATTTGATGCTTTTTGCACCAACAACAGCCAACACGCTTGGCAAGATGGCTCATGGCATTGCAGATAATTTCGTGTTAACAGCTTACCTGTCAGCCAAATGTCCTGTTATGGTTGCACCTTCGATGGATCTCGATATGTTTCAGCATCCAGCCACCCAGAAAAACCTGGATATCCTTCGCAACTTTGGAAACATTATCATCGATGCCCAGGAGGGTGAATTGGCGAGTGGACTGTCAGGCCCGGGGCGTTTGGAAGAGCCAGAGAATATTCTGAAGATTATAACCGGTTTTTTTTTTCAAAGGCAGGAACTCACCGGTAAACGTATCATAGTTACGGCGGGTCCTACCTACGAAAAGATCGATCCCGTTCGGTTTGTGGGTAATCACTCATCCGGATTGATGGGATTCAGCCTGGCAGAAGAGATAGCCAGCAGGGGAGGAGAGGTTGTCCTGATAACTGGCCCGGTGAGCCTCAAGACCTATAATCCTGCAATCCAAAGAGTAGATGTAATAACTGCTTCAGAGATGTTCGAGGCATGTCAGGATCATATTGAAAAGACAGATATCCTGATCATGGCCGCAGCTGTAGCCGACTATACCATCCAGAATCCGTCTGTTAATAAACTGAAAAAGAGTCCCGATGATCTCACCCTCACCCTATCACCCACACCTGATATCTTGATGGGGTTGGGAAAAGTGAAAAGATCGGGGCAGTTTTTTGTCGGCTTTGCCCTGGAAACTGAAAATTCTCTTGAGAACGCTATGAATAAACTGCAAAACAAATCCCTCGACCTAATTGTTATGAACTCATTGAAAGATCCGGGAGCAGGATTTGGGATCACCACCAATAAGGTGACCATTATTTCGGCATCGGGTCAAATAATTAAAGGGAAAGTCAAACCAAAGAAAGAAGTTGCTTCTGATATTGTTGATTCGATCCTGGGGTCCCTCAATTCAAATAAAACGCTATGAGAAAGATCGTTCTATTCTTTTTTCTAACATTGGGTATCCTGCCCCTGAAAGCTCAGGAATTGAATTGCATCGTTAGTGTCTCCGCTCCAAGTCTTGAAGGAACTAACAGACAGGTATTCGATGCCTTACAGTCTGCGATTTATGAATTTATGAACAACCGAACCTGGGCTAACTTCAATGTGAAGGTAGAGGAACGCATTGAATGTACAATCTTGATTACCATCACTGAACGTTTGGGTGGTGATGATTTCAAGGGAACATTGAATCTGGTGTTACGAAGACCGGTATACAACTCTGCTTATAATACCATACTTCTTAATTATATTGACAAGAGTTTTACATTCAGATATATTGAATATCAGCCACTTGATTACTCGGAAGGAGTTTTCACCTCTAACCTGACTTCAACACTTGCGTTTTATACGTATATGTTCATGGGTTATTATTTCGACTCTTTTGCTTTATTGGGAGGAACTCCCTTTTTTGAAAAAGCTCAGGATGTTGTCAATAATGCCCAAAGCACTCAACTTTCGGGATGGAAAGCATATGAGAGTGATAAAAATCGCTATTGGATGGTAATTAACACCCTGAATCCAATCAACTCGGGCCTCCGTGAATTTACTTACATTTACCATCGACTGGGATTAGACCAGATGTATGATAATGTTGATCTTGGAAGAACCAAGACGACAGAAAGCCTGGAACTTCTGAAACAGGTCTCTAATGCCCGACCTGGTTTGTTCAATCTGCAACTGGTTCTGGATGCGAAAAAGGATGAGTTTGTGAACATCTATTCAGATGAGAGAGTACCTCCGATAGAGAAGACCAAAGTAGTAAATCTATTGAAAGATATCGACCCGGCCAATAGCTCGAAATACCAGGCGATTCTTGGAGGTAAATGATTTATAATTAATTGTTTATCATGATATTAAAGCTCTTTATCGAAAATTATGCTTTAATACAGAAACTGGAGATCGGTTGGGGTGAGGGTTTGTCTGTAATTACAGGTGAAACCGGTGCCGGGAAATCCATTCTGGTTGGTGCCCTATCCCTGATTCTTGGGCAGCGGGCAGATACGTCTGTATTGTTCAATAAACAGACAAAATGCATTGTGGAAGGAACATTCAGAATAGCCAGTTACGGACTGGAGAATTACTTTGAAGAACAGGAGCTGGATTTCGATGAATTTCTTATACTTCGGCGGGAAATTTCGCCGAATGGGAAATCAAGGGCTTTTATCAACGATACACCAGTCAATCTTACTCAGTTGAAAGAGTTGGGAGGCCGACTGGTTAATGTCCATTCCCAACATTCAATTACAACTCTGAACCAAGCCAACTTCCAGCTTGAAATCCTGGACGACTATTCATCAATTCAAGACCAGGTTCAGAAATACCGGAATCAGTTCATAGTTCAGAAAAGACGGTATTCAGAACTTTCGGCATTGCAAAAACAGGAGACCCAGTTACGTGGGGATGCCGACTATCTGCATTTTCTTTTCGATGAGTTGGATAGGGCTTTTCTGGTAGAGGGCGAACAAAAGGAACTTGAAGATAAATTGGCATTGCTGACACACGCAGAGGAGATCAAAACAGGGATATCCCATTCCACACATTTACTTGAAGGCGAAGATTCAAACCTTTTGGGGATATTTGGGGAAACTGTCACTGTACTTAGAAATATCTCCCGGTTTCACCCGGATGTGGCTGAACTTGTTACTCGTTTGGAAGGCAACCTGATTGATGTCAAAGACATCACAAAGGAGCTTCAGCATCTGGAAGATTATATTCATGTTGATCCCAAAGAATCAGAACGGATTTCAAACAGACTTGACATTATCTACAGGCTCCAGAAAAAACACCAGGTCGATTCAATTGAAGAATTGCTGCGGATAAAAGAGGAGTTAACCGGGAAACTTGGGGAAACGGAATCGTTAAATGACTATATTTCAAGCCTGGCAAAAGAGATAGACAATGCTGAACAGGAGCTTGTTAGGTCGGCAAAAAGTATTTCAGCTGCCCGGTGTAAATCTATACCCGACTTTGAACATGAAATAAGTGGATTACTTGCAGACCTGGGGATGCCCTCTGCTAAGTTTTCGATTCTTTGCATCCAGGAGGATAGCCTTACAACCGACGGTGTGGATTCTGTGAAGTTCCTATTCAGTGCAAACAAAGGAGTGCCGCCGGATGAAGTCTCAAAAATAGCATCCGGCGGGGAATTATCCAGGTTGATGTTAAGTGTCAAATCGATGATCAGTAGGAAAAACCTGTTGCCGACAGTTATCTTCGATGAAATCGACAGTGGCGTTTCAGGAGATATTGCCGGAAAAGTAGGGATGATCCTGAAACGAATGGCTGACAAGATGCAGGTCATTGTCATTACACACCTTCCTCAGATTGCCGGTAAAGGAGGTGTACATTACTATGTCTACAAAGAGGATATTGATGGAACGATCAGGTCCAATATCCGAAAGCTGACGCAAAATGAACGGGTAGAAGAGATTGCAAAGATGGTTAGTAGCGACCGGCTAACGGAAGCCTCTTACCAGACTGCCAAAGAGTTATTAATAAACTGACGTATCATTAAGACTAGTCATATGGTATCACATAATCTTTTACAGGGGAAGAAAGGGATCATCTTTGGAGCCCTGGATGAAAAATCAATTGCCTGGAAGGTTGCTCAGAAGGCACATGAAGAGGGAGCTGTGTTTACACTTACGAACACTCCCATTGCGCTTCGTTTTGGAAGCTTAAATACCCTTGCTGAACAGGTTGGCGCTGAGATAATTCCTGCTGATGCCACCAACGTTGCTGAACTGGAGACAGTTATGAAGCGTTCCATGGAGATCCTGGGCGGAAAGGTCGATTTTGTACTCCATTCCATCGCTATGTCGATGAATGTAAGGAAGAGCAGAACGTATGATAACCTGGATTACAATTATTACCATAAGACGATCGATATTTCAGCTATGTCGTTCCATAAAATGCTCCAGGTAGCAAAGAAGCTGGATGCAATCAACAGGTGGGGCTCTGTTCTGGCTTTATCATACATTGCTGCTCAACGAACACTATACAGGTACAACGACATGGCCGATGCAAAAGCCATGTTGGAGTCAATCGCCCGTAGCTTTGGGTATATCTATGGCCGCGAAAGGCAAATACGGGTCAATACGATCTCACAATCACCTACGATAACCACTGCGGGTAGTGGAGTGAAAGGGATCGACGCCTTGCTGGATTTTACCGAGCGGATGTCGCCATTGGGGAACGCCACTGCTGAGGAATGTGCGAATTTTTGTATTGTCCTTTTTTCTGATCTTTCGAGAAAAATAACCATGCAAAACATCTTTCATGATGGCGGATTTTCCAGCATGGGGATGAGTCTGAAGGCGATGACCCAGTATAATAAATGCCTAGGTGATGATGATTGATTTTTCTTTTAAATTTGCAACCTCAACTAAACTTACAATCGTATGAAAATTTTAGTTTGCATTAGTAATGTCCCTGACACAACTACCAAGGTCAAGTTTGTTGATGGCTTGAAAAAGCTGGATGAAACAGGTATCCAATGGGTCATCAATCCGTGGGATGAACTCTCACTTACCCGGGCGCTGGAGCTGAAAGACGATCCGGCCAATGGTATTGAAAAGATTACTGTTGCCCATGTCGGACTGGTAGGGTCTGAACCAACAATCAGGAAGGCTCTTGCCATTGGTGCGGATGATGCAATACGCATTAACGCTGCTCCTGCAGATGCTTATTATGTTGCATGTCAGCTTGTTGATGTAATTAAAGCTGATCCCTATGACATCATTTTCTGTGGAATTGAATCCAGTGATTTTAACGGTTCAACGGTAGGAGGGATGCTGTCTGAACTTCTTGGAATTCCATCTGTTTCTGCCGTATCCAGTCTCAGTCTCGAAAATGGAGGAATCGTAATGACCAGGGAGATTGATGGTGGCAAAGAGACTGTTACTATTTCTACCCCTGTTGTAGCGATTGTCCAGAAGGGAATTACCAAGGAGCCCCGTATCCCCTCTATGCGGGGAATCATGATGGCTCGAAGCAAACCCATCAATGTTTCTGAACCTTCTGCAAGAGACTCACTGACTGAGATCGTTCAGTATGAGATGCCAAAACCACGTGCAGCTTGTAAACTTGTGGACCCGGAAAATCCCGCAGAGTTGATTAATCTTTTGCAGAACGAAGCAAAAGTTATCTAAGGGTATCAAATAAACAGAAAAAAAGGAAAATTTATGTCAGTTTTAACTTTCGTTGAAAATTGGGACGGAAAATTCAAAAAACTCACTTTTGAACTCGTCTCTTATTCGGCAAAAATTGCCGAAATGATGAATACAACCACCACCGCTGTCTCCATTGGAAAAGTTGAACCGGGAGAACTTGAGAAGCTAGGTAATTATGGTATAAATAAGGTCATTCATATTGAAAACGGAGATCTTATTGCTCTGGATAACCAGGCCTATACTTCCGTAATTTATGATATAGCAACCAGGGAAGAAGCTACTGTCGTTGTTTTGGCTAACAACAACACAGGCAAAGCTTTAGCCCCCCGGATATCAGTTAAACTAAAAGCAGGTATTGGTGCTGGTGTAAATAAATTACCACTCAGCATTGATCCTTTTGTGGTTTGTAGAAAGGTTTATTCGGGACGGGCCTTTGCCGATCTCACCATTAAATCTCCTATCCGGGTTCTGACGCTGGCTCAGAACTCATTTGAACTGATTGAGGCAGCCAATGCAGCTACAATTGAGACCATCACGGTTGATTTCGAGCCTGGTTTAATTAAAACAGTTGTCAAAGATGTAGAGAAACAGACTGGTAAAATCCTGTTGACCGATGCCGAAATTGTTGTTTCAGGCGGCCGTGGAATGAAATCAGCTGATAACTGGGGTCCGCTTGTGGAGTTGGCCGACTTGCTTGGAGGAGCAACGGCGTGTTCACGACCCGTATCTGACGAAGGGTGGCGTCCTCATGCTGAGCACACCGGCCAAACCGGTAAAATCATTGCACCCAACCTCTATTTTGCAATAGGGATATCCGGGGCCACTCAACATATTGCGGGTGTAAGTTCATCAAAATTTATAGTAGCGATTAATACGGATAAAGATGCTCCTGTATTCGAAGCAGCCCAATACGGCATTGTTGGAGATGCCAGTAAAATACTTCCTAAACTGGTTGAAGCCTTAAGAGAGAGCAAATCGAAATAGGCATGACTAAACAATTAATTTTTGCCTGCACCCTGTTGGTTACTATCGGAGTTTTTACCTTCACAATCAACAGGATCATCAGTTATTTCAGATTCACCAAAGCCAACTTTCCGATCCGCGATTTTGGGAAGCGCTTTGGAGTGATGATAGAAGTTGCCTTCGGGCAAACAAAAATCTTTCGTAAACCCGTAACGGGATTCCTTCATGCATTAGTCTTCTGGGGATTTTGCGTCATCCTGATCGGTAGTATTGAAGTAATTATTGATGGATTGTTCGGTACAGAAAAGGTATTTAAATCATTCGGAGTGGTCTATGACATCATAACGGCATCAGGTGATATTTTTGCTGTATTGGTGGCAATAGCGA
>ERZ889078.324-NODE-324-length-43298-cov-8.364614_pt1 | contig 43298 bp, 36 predicted proteins | sample MGYA00521266_ERZ889078 | MGnify/ENA primary metagenome ERZ889078 (study PRJEB32303, sample SAMEA104408618) | aquatic metagenome | biome: Brackish water; feature: Pelagic; material: water | place: Baltic Sea | collected 2014-06-16T06:34:00 | depth 76,534 m ... | reverse complement strand
GGGTGTTCGCGAGACTGCCTGGTCTACCGTCATGGACGAAACGATGATCGAGGCCCGCCCGCCCTACGCGGCGGGCGTGGATGCCGCGGCTGGGGTGTCGGCGGCGGCGTCCGCGGCAGCTTTGGCGAACTCAGCGGCGCGGATGTAGGAGGCGAAGCCGAGCGCGACGAGCGGTCCGACAAGCGTCGTGGCAAAGACGATCGTCCAGAGGATGCCCGTCTGATGCACCCCATTCTCGGGGCAATAGTTGCTGAGCAGCCAGCCGCTCATCAGGCCGACGACGGGCTTGGCTGCGAACATGGGCAGCTGGGTGAGGCCCATGTAGCTCGCCTCGCGACCCTCTGGCGCCATGCTGGCCACGTAGTCATACAAGCGCGGCGACCAGAGCGCCTCACCGAGTGAGAGCACCACCACAAACATCACCGGGCCAGCGAGCCGGTAGTCGAGGGCGGCGCCAAACAGGGGCGTGAACACGGCGTGCGCGGCGACGGCGCTGGGCTCTGCGATGACCATGAACAGCACGGACGAGGCGGTGATGAACGACCCCCACATGATGACGGACCAGGACGAGAAGCGACTGGTGAGCGAACCGACCACCGGGGTGAGGAAGATGATGAGCAGCGGGTTGAGCGACCACAGGGCGGCCTGTGGCACGTCCGAGCCAAACTCACGGATCATGTAGGTCGGCCAGGTGGAGTGCGCGTGCACGAAGATCGCGCGGACCAGGACCAAGACGGAGATAAACAGCATGTACGCCCGGAAAGTCGGCTCGCGGAGCAGCCCCGCGCCGATGCTCACGGCGGCGCGCATCAGCGCTCGGAACCCTGCCAGCTGCGCCGCGAGGACGGCGGCTGCGCCGGATGGCTGCCGGGCGGCCGGGCCCGTCGCGGGGTCGGCGTGTGCAGCCGTGACGCTCGCGCGGGCGTCGGGGCTCATGCGCGTGAGCAGCAGCAGGCTGGCAATGGAGAGCACCGCAGAGACCAGAAAAATGAGCTCATAGCCGCTCACGCCGAACGGCGCGTCGGGCAGGACGCCGCCGGCTTGTACCGCTTCGGCGGCTTTGCGAATGGCGGAGAGGTCGCCGTCCGTCCAGAACGCGAGGTCTCGGCCACCCGTGACCCGTTTGCCAAACGCGACCGCGCCGTCGATTGCCGCCTTGGCGCCCTCTGGCGCGGGGAACGCGGGGGTCAGCTTGAGGGCCAGCGCCTGCTGCGCTGCCGACGTTGCGGGCACGACGCCGTCCAGCAGCTCACCGGGACGCAGCACCCGACCGAGCAGCGATCGGCGCAGAAAGCTGACGACATGACCCGCGACGAAGGCGCCGAGGTTCATCACGACGTAGAAGATGTTGTACGCAAAAGCCCGCAGCTCTCCGGGCGCATAGAGCTTCACGGCGGCGGTCATCACCGGTTTCATCGAGGCGACGCCCCACACCGAGATCGCGAGACCGACCAGCGGAAGAAATGGGATCTCGCTCGTCAGCAGCATGCCGCGTCCCACAACGAGGGTCGCGGCGGCGAACAGCAGCGCCTTGCGGAGACCCATGGCGTCCGCGACAAAACCGGAGACAAAGGTCATGAGGCTGACGGCGGTGCCCCACGTGCCAAAGACGAGCCCTGAGGTCTCATCGGAGAGGTGCAGATCGTCGTGCAAGTACAGGATCAGGACCCCGAGCACGGCGAAATAGGCGACGCTCTCGATGAACTTGACCGCGTACACGATCCACAAGTCCCGCGAGCAGCCGATGAGATTTCGGAAGTCCTCCGCGATTCCAGCCAATAATCCACGTTTCTTGGGGTCAACAGTTGCCACACGCACCTCCAGCTTTAGCGCCTAGTCTCCGCCGCGAGATCCACCCGCGTCAACGCGCTGGCGCACGGCACGTCGCGGCGACGGTCAACCCGCGATCCCTGCAGCGAAAGCGATTGCGACCGAGGTGATTGCGCCTGGAGCCGCGTTGGTCTTGAATAGAGGCGGGCGCGCGCACCCAGGTGTCCGTGTGTCTGCTGGTCTGGGGAACGGCTCCCTGCACCACATCCCTGGCCATTTCCGAGGCACGCTCGTGGCGGATCACGGGACAGAAAACCGGGTCTTTGGCGGCCGCTACCTCGTCGTAGAGCAGGTCGGCAGCGGTGGTATGGCTACGGTCTACCTGGGCCGCGACACCAAGCTGAAACGCGACGTCGCCATCAAAGTGCTGCATCCGCACCTGGCCAGTCGCCAGGACGCGCGGGCGCGGTTCAACCGTGAGGCGCAGTCCATCGCGCGGCTGCAGCACCCAAACATTGTCACCGTGTTCGACTCGTCAAAGGACGCCGACGCCGAAGCCTACATGGTGACGGAGTTTGTGCGTGGCGTGACGCTGACCGAGTTCTGCGAGGCCCACGGGCCGTTTCTGCCTCAGGCGGCCGCGCTGATGGGGTACGCCATCGCCGACGCGCTGAAGCACGCGCACGCCGAGAAGCTGATCCATCGGGACATCAAGCCCGACAACTTGATGATCTCAAGCGACGGCACCATCAAGCTCATGGATTTCGGTATCGCCATGGCGGTCGATCTTGAGCAGATGACGGCGACGGGCGCGATCCTAGGGTCGCCCGCGCACATGGCGCCAGAGCAGATCGAGGGCTCTACCGCAGATCATCGCGTCGATATCTTCGCGTTTGGCACCCTGCTCTACAAGCTGGTGACCAACGAGCTGCCGTTCATGGCGAGCAACCCGCACGCGCTTTTTCGCCTGATTCTTGAGGGTCAGTACGATCCGCCCAGTCGCTACTCCGCCGCGGTGGGGCGCCGGTTCGAGGAGATCGTGTCGACGTGCCTCGCGCGCAATCCCGATGACCGGTTCACGTCCATGGCCGCCGTTCAGGACGCGCTCGACGCCTATCTGCGCACGTTTCAGATGGGCGACGTGGCCAAGCTGTTGCCGCGGCTCCTGTTGGCGCCCGAGCAGTTTCAGATGGAATGGCGGCCGGTGCTGGTGCAGGTGCTCTCCGCGGAGGGCCGCAGCCAGGCGCGCAGTGGGTCCCTGGCGCTGGCGATCAACGCCTACAACCGCGCGCTCGCCATCGACCCTGACGCTAGCGAGCCGAAGAAGGGGCTGAGCGACCTGACGTCACGCTCTCGCCGTCGCAAACGACTGCGCGGGGTCGCTGCGTTCGCGGCGGTGCTGGCCGCCGCTGCGGGCACGTGGGTGGGCACACGACCGCCGCCGCCGAAGCCACGCGCCCCGCCGCTCCCGACAGACGCGGTAGAGACTGCGGCCCTGCCGAGCGCGCCGGCCACCGCCAAGATGACCGCGCGCATCGCGAAACGCGCCGCAGATCAGCTCGCGCTGCGACGTCTGACCCACCCCGCGCCAGCCGATCCTGCGCCAACCGATCCTGCGCTGGCGCCGGACGCGGGCGCCGCGAAAGATCAGGACGCCGGCGCGAGGACGGACGCCGGGACCGCCGTGGCCGTCGCCCGGCCTCTCCTGGTGCCGATACGACCCAAGCGGCGCCAACCGCGCCCCACCCGCGGCACCGAGCCGACGAGCGCCGGCGGCTCGACACAGGTGGCGCCGCCTGCTCCGAAGGGACTGGTCGTCTTCACGCTGACGAGCCTGCCGCCGAGCGCCACGATCTACTTGGACAACAAGCTGGTCACCAAAAACGGCGTGAAACGACTGCCCCTGGAGACCGGTCGCAGCTACACGATGCGGTGTTTGCCCACCGCGGTGTGCGACGAATGCCCGCCCTTCAAGGACGTGCGCTTTCAAGTTCCCGACGATCCCAGCAAGTTGCTGAAGAAGCGTATCCTCTGTGATTTCAGGGATTGCTGCGCGCGTTCCCTCGCCGCCCCTGCACCATGACCAGCGCCCCGCAACAGACGCCCCGCAAGCGGCGCGTTGTCGGATCGGTGACGGATCGGTGACGGCGCCAACTCAGCCCCTAGCGACGCCCGCCCCCACAACATCGGTGTGCCCGACACCGACGACGGAGCTCCCCCGTGAACGCCATCCCCCTGTTCTCCATCGATCCCGCAGTGCTCACGAGCCAGCTGGACGACGACTCAGCTAGCGCGGCGGTTTACGCGACGTTGGAGGCGTGGGTCGGCGCGAATCTGAACCACGAGCTGGAGGTGTTCCTGGCGACCACCGACCCCAAGGTCACCACCTACGAGTGGTACACGCAGGACGGTCGGATAGAGGGCAGAAACCTCCACGAAGACTGGATTCGCGAGCAAATAGCGCCCGTCGACATCTCGTGGACGCTCGAAGACCTGCTGATGCGGCTGTACGGCGCCGTCGCCGTGGCGTGTTACACGCTGCGTGTGCAGGCGGTCGAACACGGCGTGGTCGTGCAGGCCCACTCGGACGAGACGGTCGTGCTGGAGGCGCACGAGGGTGGGTGGCGGGTCGTGCATGTGCACAAGTCGCCGCACGGTCTCGATGAGGAGCTGCCGCGGTAGCGTGCGCGCGCGACACACCCAACTCGCCTGACGCCACACCCCACGCATTGAGGAGCGTTCATGTCCACCGGTTCCATCGTACGCGGCCTGCGCTCGGACAACCCAGCTATGATTACGCGGGCGCTTCGGCGGCTTGTGCGTCTGCTCGGCGCAGACGTCGACGACGACAAGCGGGTCGGTTGGCAGGCGACCTATGACGCGTTCGCGGCGGAAGACATCGAGCGCGAGCTGCTGCGCCACGGCGACAGCGAAGACGACGCGACGCGAGAGCTGGCGATGGATGGCTTGGCGGTGTGGCAGGGTGACGCCGCGCTGGCCAAGCTGCTCGAGCGCGCCGCGGACGAGGTCGTCGAGGTGCGCGCGTCGGCCGTCGGCGGGCTAGAGGGCTGGCCCGACAGCGTCGACGCGCTCGACACGCTGGTGGCCGCCGCGGATGAAGGAGAGTGGAACGTGCGCTGGCGGGCGGCGCGGGCGTTGGCGCGGTTCGATGATCCGGAGGCGGTGGACGCCCTCTTCGGCGCGCTGCTCGACCCGGACAGCAACGTGCGCTGCACCGCGGGCGACGCGCTGATCCACCACGAGCCAACCGCCATCTTGCCCCGGCTCCGCAAGTACTTCGACCACCCCTCCGCCCACATGCTCGACTCGGCGCTTGAGCTGATGGGTGAGATCGGCGGGCCCGACGACGCAAAGTTCCTGACGAAGGTAGGCGCCTGGACCAATCTGTCGCAGCCTTCGCAGGTACGCCGCTGGGCGCGCGACGCGAGCAAACGTATCAAGCTACGGCACAAGCAGCGGGACTAGTCCTCGCTCGGAGACCACATGGACGCTTGGATCGGCGACGTCGTCACGTATCTGATGTCTCTCGACGGCGCGACCATCTACGCGATTGGTTTCGCCGTGCTGCTGCTCTGCGGTGTCGGCTTGCCGGTGCCGGAAGACGTCACGCTGCTGCTGATGGGATACATGACGTATCACGCCATGCCGGACGGCTCGCCGCGGCCCCACGCTTGGATCGGAACGGCGCTCATTGTCGGGGTCTTGGGCGTCATGATCGGCGACAGCTTCATGTTCTTTCTGGGCCGCAAGTTCGGCGACAGGTTGATTGGCGTCTGGCCGTTTCGCACGATGTTCGGGGGCGACCGCCTCGACAAGGCGCGCAGCTTCTTGCAGCGCAACGGGCCGAAGGTGCTCTTCAGCGCGCGGTTCATGCCTGGGCTGCGGTCGGTCGTGTTTTTTACGAGCGGCACGTTGGGGATCTCGTTCTCCACGTTCCTGCGCTATGACGGCGTCGCCATGCTGATCAGCGTCCCTGCGCTCGTCGGTGCGGCCTGGTACTGGGGTGAGCAGTTTGACAGCGTCATCGACAAAGCACGCCAGGCCGAACACGGCATCTTGGCGCTGATCGTAATCGCTGGCGGCGTCTTCCTGGCCAAACACTGGCTCGAGGGGCGCCGCCGCACGAAAGAGGAGGGCGTCGGCGTGGCCACCGGCTCCGGCGACGATCCGGCCGCGAGCGTCGACGCACCGGCAGCGACCGACGAACGCGTCTGATCAGCCCCGCGCTGCCCACGCCTTGAGCGCGGCGGCGAGGATCACCAAACAGCGACGCAGCGCTGGGATGTCGAGCACATAGGCCACACGGACCTGATGTCGACCGGCGCCTGGGGTGCTGTAGAACCCCTCGGCGGGCGCGAGCATGACCGTCTCGCCGTCGAGGTCGAACTCGTCAAGCAAGAAGCGACAGAACGCCTCCGCGTCGACGACCGGCAAGTCCGCCACCAGGTAGAAGGCGCCGTCGGGCTGCGGGCACGACACCCCTTCGATCGCGTTGAGACCTGTGACGACAACGTCGCGTCTCGCGCGATAGGCGGCGATATTGGCCAGCATCTCCGCTGCCGGCGTGCGCACGGCCGCCTCGGCCGCGAACTGATCGACCGTGGGCGGTGAGAGCCGCGCCTGCGCGAACTTGAGGCACGCAGCATAGAACGCCGGGTTACGTGTCACGAGGCAGCCCACACGGGCGCCACACGCCGAGTAGCGCTTCGACACCGAGTCGATGACGACCGCGACCTGCTCAAGGCCCGGGACGGCGAGCACAGAGGGCGCGACGCCGCCTCGCAGGTCGTCGCGGTACACGAACTCGCGATAGACCTCATCGACGACGAAAAACACGCCGAACATTTTGCAGATGCCGCCGATCGCGACGAGGTCGTCGTGGCTCAGCACCGCGCCGGTCGGGTTGCCGGGTGACGGCACCACAAAAGCCCGGATCTGTGGGTTGGAAGCGAGCGCGGCGGCGACACGCTCCGCCCGCACGGCGAAGCCCTCGGCGGCGCTGGTGACCATCGGCACGACGCCGCAGCCGAGCAGATGCGCGAAGCCGTGGTAGTTGGTGTAGTACGGCTCCGCCACCAAGATCGCGTCGCCCGGGTCGCACGCCGCGGCGACGGCGAAGAGCAGCGCCTCGCTGCCGCCGACAGTCACCAGAATCTGGTCCGCCGTGACCGGTGGCATCGCGCCGTGCAGCTGGTTGGTCGCACAGTACGACGCCAGCGCGCTGCGCAGACTCGCGGTGCCCTGCGAGGGGCTGTAGGCCACGACCTCCTCCGAATAAGCCCGATAGGCGGCCCGCATCGTGCTCGAGGTCGAGATGTCGGGCTGACCAATATTGAGGTGGTGGACGTAGATCCCGCGACTCCGCGCTGCGTCCGCGTGGGGCACGAGGCGACGAATGGGAGAGGCGGGGGCGTCGACGGCGCGGCGAGACAGCTGAGGCGTCATGGGTTGGTCCGGCGTGAGGAGGGGATAGTCCCGGGTGACGAGGGCGCCTTGCGGCCGCGCAGGGCGGTCAGCAGGTGCGGCGCGAGGTCGCGGCGGACGTCGAAACGGAGGTGCAGGACGCCGACCGCGCCGTCGTCGCTGGTGAGCGTCGTGCAGAGGCGTGTGACGCTGTCAATCGGCTGGTCAAGCCGCGGGCTGAGCGAGAAGGCGAGCCGCATCGGCGGCGTGCTCAGCACGTCGAGGTCGTAGCGCACGCCGAGGCGCAGGCCCGGTACCAGGGAGAGCTGACCCGTCACGGGAGCCGCGTTCAGCCAACCATCGAGGTGCAGCTGGCCGTGCAGGGCGAGGTGCCGCGGTCCAGCGGTGCCTCGCGGCGGCAACGAGGCCGTGAGCACCAGCTCGGCCGGGCGCACCACGTCGGGCGCACGCGACGCCAGCCACGTGCCGCGCAGCGTCCAGGTCAACAAGCCGCGGCGAGGCGCTGTGGACACGGCAGGGCTCATGGTCGCGACTCCGGATGTGCGGACACAAAAGCGACGGCGGCCGTGATGCGGTTTTCGTCGATCGGACCCACGTAGCGACGCCCGCCGAGGTACATCACGGGAGCGTCCTGAAGGGCGTACCTGCGCTGCAGCGTCGCGGTCGCGGCGGCGGCGGCGCGGATGGCGGGGTGGCGCGCGTCGGAGACCAGCAGGCGCGGATCGAGACCGATCGCCGAGTACAGTCGGCGCAGCTGGCGCTGATCGCTCGGGTTGGCGAGGCCAAACAGCCGGCGCGCGCACGCGACGGCTTTGCCGTGGCGTGCGGCGATCAGCAGGGCCACGCTGGCGGGCGACGCGGCGCGGCGGGACGGCGCTATCGCTGCGACGTGCAAGTGCACCGGATGGTTGGCGGCGGCGCGAAGCAACAACAGCGCATAGAACGCCGCACGCGAGCCCATGCGTCGGAAATCCACCAGCAGCCAGGCGTGCACGACGCCACTTGCGCTCGGCGGGGCGGCGTGGCCCAGGTCGGCGAGGCCGTCGAGCGCGCTCGGCGGCAACATCGGTCCGAGATCGGCCTCGGCTTGGCTTCGGCTGCGACCGTTCGCGACGAGTCGGATGTAGCGCTCACTGCCCAGCATCTGAGTGAGGGCCTTCGCTTCGGCGGTGGCCATGGCCATCGCCTTGTTCAGCGCGGGATCATCGAGGCGTCCATGCCAACGACGGCCGTTGAGGAACAGGCTGCCCGGCTCGGCGGCGACCTGCTGGGCCAGCTGCAGCGCGGCCTCCAAGCGCACGACGGCTTGTGTCGTCGCCGCCGCGGCCGTCACCTGCTTTGCCGTCATGCCCAGGCGCCTCCCCAGCCCGCTGGCCTGCGGGTCAACGCTAGCGAGCAGGGCGTGGAGCCGCGGCTCGCGTTGCGCCTGTGTGAGGGCGGCGAGGGCGCCGTGGACCGCGAGGGCCGGCGTGAGCGGGGCCTTCGCGCCGGTGATTGGCACCAGCACGAGTCGGACGCGACCAGCGCGGGCGGCGCGCAGCAGCACGTCCGCGCTGCGCGAAAAGCCCGGATCTGCGGGGTCGACGAACCAAACCGCGATGGCGTCGGGGCTCCCCGGGAGCTGGAAGGGGTCGTTGGGCAGCGTGACCCGCCAGCGTGTGCCGAGGTGGCCGGGCGCCGCGGGGACCAACACACCGCCGCCGGTCGCGGCGGCAGCAGTGGACGCCTCGGCGCGGCGCAGGTTCTGGAACGCAGCCAGGGCGGTCGGACCGCCAGCGCCGACCTTGTCGGCCTCACAGTCTGCGGTTGACGCGGTCTGACACGCGCGCCAGCGCACAATCGCGGCGGCGAGCGCGGCCGGCAAAGCGCTCCGGGACGGCAAGCCCGAGACGCCGCGACCCACCAGGAGCGCGCTCGGCGTGGCGCGGACACCAAACGCGATCGCCGCGCGTCGCTCGCGCTCCACCTGGGCGCGGACGCCGGCGCTCACCCTTTCGGCTTCGAAGCGGGCGGCTGGCAGGCCTGCGATGGCGGCGGCAGCGCGCAAGTCGGCGACGCCCAGCGCGTGGCGCGCGAGCAGCGCGTCGACGAAACCGGTCTCATTGCCAAGACGTCGGGCCGCGAGGGCTGCGTGTGCGGCGGCGCGGGCGTCGGCGTGGCGCGCCAGCGGCAACGGATGGACGACGATGCGACCGGGGCCGCCGGCCATGGCCGCGCGATAGGCCCGCCAAGCGGACCGCGACGCGGGATCCTGAAGATCGAGAAACAGCCGAATAACCGGGCTAGCAGCGTCGGAGAACACCGCCTGCGCGGTCGGCTCAGCCCGCGGCGCGATCGGAGTTGGTCCCGCCGCAGCCGTCGCCGTGAGCGGCGCCAGCGACGTCGCCGCGACCGGCGCCAGCAGCGCGGCCGCGACCCAAGCCCAACGGCCTAGGCGACTAGCGCGCACCGAGCAAGCGACGAATCGCTGAGCGGAACGTGTTGGCCGAGAACCCCAGCTGTGGCGTGAAAGCGTAGCCATTGATGAAGACGCTCGGCGTCCCCTTAAGCCCCAACTTCGCAGCCTCCGCGGCTTCCTTGGCGACCGCGGCCGCCCACTTGTGGCTCTTAAGCGCCGCGCGCAGCTTCTTCGTGTCCAAGCCGGCTTTGGTGCCGAGCGCCACAAGACCGGCCTCGTCCAGCTTGCTCTGATCGGCCATCACCACCGCGTGGAATGGCCAGAACTTACCCTGCGCCAAGGCCTCTTTCCCGGCCTCCGCGGCGAGCTGGGCCTGCGGATGGATCTTGTGCAGCGGGAAGTCCATCCACGTCACCTTCACGCGGCCGTCGAACTCCTTCTCCATGGCGGCGATATGCACGTCGAGGCGCGCGCAGAAGGGGCATTGCAGGTCCTGAAACGTCACGATGTGGATAGCGGCACCCTTGGCGCCACGTGTGGCGGCGCCGGCGGTCTCGATCTGCACCGGTTTCGGCGCCAGGCTGTCGAGCAGGCGGCCCTCACCAACGATCTTCTCGTACACCGCGGCGGCGTCCGTGCCATCGGCGATGAGCTTCTTGGCCACGGCGAGCTCCGCGTCGAGCAACGGCGTCAGGTCGGCCACGGTCTTGGCGCCGACGACCTTGCGTCCGTTGATGAACAGGTTCGGCGTGCCCCGCGCACCCACCGCGGCGGCTTGCTCCATGTCAGCCTGCACACGATTGCGAGCCCCGTGCGCGCTCATGGCGTTGTCGAAGCTCTGCTTGTCGAGCTTGATCTCCTCGGCGATGCGGCTCAGCGCGGCCGGCTTGAGGGCAGGCGCCGCGGCGAAGAGCGCGTCGTTCATCTCCCAGAAATGGCCTTGGGCGCGCGCCGCCTCTGCCGCCTCTGCCGCCGCCATCGCCAGGGCGTGGAAGGGCAGCGGATTGTGTTTGTGCACGATGCGGAGGTCTTTGCCGTACTTGGCCATGAGCGCTGTGAGCGTCGCCTGCAGCGTTTTGCAGTGGGGGCACTCGTAGTCCGAGAAGACGACCACCGTCAGCGGCGCAGTCTTGGGCCCGCGGACTGGATCGTCGGGCCGAACGACGACACGCCACACGGTGCGCGTCTCATCGATGCTCGCGCCGGGTCGCGGTCCGCCGAGCTGCACAGCGCCGCCGCCGCCGCCGCCGCCGCCGGGCAGGAGCTTGGCCGAGACGACGCCGCTCGTGCGCTTTTTGGTGACGACCGGAACCACTGCTGGTTTCGGCGCTTGGCCTTCAAGCACCAGCGTGGCGTAGTGCGGCGCGCGCTTGGGGCTGTTGCGGTCGACGAGCGCGCGCAGCAAATCCGGGTCTTTCGTTCCCTTCTTGCGCAGATCAGCGGCGAGCGCGACCTGGCTCGCGATGATGCGCTGCCACTCGTCGGCCTTGCGAGCGCCCTGTAGCAACGCGCCATTGACGAGGTAGCTCGGCGTTCCAGCGACCCCGAGGGCCTCCGCCAGGCCGGCGTCGGCGCCGAGCTCGGCGGCGACCTCTGCGCTAGCTAGGTCGGCCTTGAACTTGGCGAGGTCGAGCTTGACGCCGGACGCCCAGTTCAAGACGTCCGCCTCGGTCGCGGCTTTGAGGCCGAAGATGTGGCGCCAGTACGACTGCCACTGGCCCTGGCGCCGCGCGGCGACGAAACCCTTGGCGAGCGCGACGCTGTGCGGGTGCACGTCGAGCGGGAGGTTGATGATGCGAAGGCGCATCACCTGCTTGTTGGCCTCGAGCACGTTCATCAGCGTGTCCGCGCTGGCGCGGCAGTGCGGGCACTCGAAGCCGACAAAGGCCAGCACGTCGACCGTGGGTTGCGTCGCGCCGAGCTTGGCGCGGTCGAGGCCAGCCGCCGCCTGCGCGCCCGGTTTTGCGGCGCCAGGGCCGGCGGCGTCGCCCGTGGTGGACTTCTTGTTGCCGCAAGCGGCGGTCAGCACGACGACGGCCGCGAGGAGCGCCAGCGTGGCGTGGCGCCGCAGGAGTGGGGCGTCTTGGCGTGGAGGGAGACTGAACATGGATGAACTCCGAAGGTACCAGCTGGAACAGAACGCCGCGCACGACCAAGACACTGGGGAGGGGCGTGGGCAGGGGCGGCGTAGCGTAGGAGCGGCCCAGCAGGGGGTCAAGCTCCGCGCGACCGGTCCACTTTATTCGGCTTCCTCTCGCAGGCGACGCCATGTGGCGAGGCGCTCGGCGATGCGCGCCTCGTAGCCGTTGCCGGTCGGTTGGTAGAACCGCGCGCCAGCGAGCGCGTCGGGCAGGCAGCCGTCCGCCACGAAGCCACCCTCGTCATGCGGGTGGCGATACCCCTCGCCGTGGCCCAGGCGACGCGCCAGCGCGGTGCTCGCGTTCCGCAGCCGCTTCGGTACGGGCAGCGTGCCATGGCTGCGCGCCGCCGCCATGGCTGCGTTGAGGCCTTTGTAGCTGGCGTTGCTCTTCGGTGCGGTGGCGAGAAACGTCACCGCCTGCGCGATGGAGATGCGACTCTCTGGCAGACCGACCAGCTCATGGGCCTGCGCGGCGGCCACCGCCAACGGCAGCGCACGCGGGTCGGCGTTCCCGACGTCCTCGGCGGCGAACACGACGAGGCGACGGCTGATCAGACGGCCGTCCTCCCCCGCGTCCAGCATGCGCGCGAGCCAGTAGAGCGCTGCGTCAACGTCCGAGCCGCGCATGGACTTGATGAGGGCGCTGAGCAGCTGAAAATGCGTATCTCCGCCCCGATCGTAGCGAGGTCCACCGTGGTTCGCGACGCGCGCCAGCTCCTCACCGGTCACAGCTGCCACCAGCGTCTCGTCTCGCGCGGCGTCCTCCAGCACGGCGTCAGCCACCGCCGCGAAGGCCGTCAGCGCACGCCGCGCGTCCCCGTCAGCCTCCCGCGCGATCCGCTGCAGCGCGTCGTCGGTGGCCGAGAGCCCGCTGCCACCGTAGCCCCGCTCATCGTCGATGGCGCGCCGCAGCAGCCCGACCACCTCGGCCTCCGCGAGCGGCTCCAGCACAAGCACCGCGCACCGACTCAGCAGCGCGCTGTTCAAGCTGAACGCCGGGTTCTCCGTCGTCGCGCCGACCAGCGTGATCGTGCCCGCCTCGACGTGTGGCAGAAAGGCGTCCTGCTGGCCTTTGTGAAAGCGATGAATCTCGTCGACAAACAGCACCGTCGCGTGGCCCCGTTGCCGCGCCAGCCGCGCCTCTTCCACCACGTCGCGCACCTGCGCCACGCCGCTCAACACCGCTGAGAGGGCGACAAATCGGGCCCGTCCGCGCGCCAACAGCCGCGCCAACGTCGTCTTTCCGGTGCCGGGAGGCCCCCACAAGATGATGGACGGCAGCCGCTCAGCCAGCATGGCGCGGCGCAGAAAACCCTCGGCTCCGGCGAGCGCTCGCTGTCCGACGATCTCGTCGAGATCACGCGGCCGCATGCGCTCCGCGAGCGGCGCCTGCAGCCCACCACTCTCGGCCGCAAACAGGCTCTCTTGGGACGGTGCTGCCCGAGAGCTCACTGCCGGAGATTTCACTGCCCGGTGGCCTTGATCGTCAGCACCGGCACACGGGCGTGTTTAATGACGTGCTCGGCGACGCTGCCCATCACGGTGTTGCGGGTATCCCCGAACTCCAGCGGCGGCACGATGATCAGGTCGGCGTTGCTGCGATCGGCATACGCCATCACACCGGACCCAGGCTTGGTGTCCTCGAGCAGACGCCACATGCACGGCACCTTCTTCACGGAGTGGGCCAGATCACTCAAGCGACGCTCAAGACGGCTGCGCATCCGGTAGTTGATGTCCTTTGGCAGGATGAGATCCCCCTCCGGCGTCTCCAGCACCTGTGCGTGAATCGGATCGACGACGTGGACCAACTCCAAGCTGCCACCGATCTCCGCCGCAAAAGTCTCGGCCTCGCTCAGCCGCGCGCTCTTTCCACCCGACAGCGAGGTCGGATAGAGGATGCGATGAAAGCCATCCCAGCGGTCGCGGTGGTTGAGAAACGACTGGTTGATCGTCAGCACAGGCACGTTGCTCTCGCGAATCAGGCGCGCCGTCGTCGAGCCGCTGACGCGATCGGTGAAGTCTGCGTAGCCCTCCTGAGGGATGACGATCAGATCGATCTGCAAGTCGCTCACAGCCCGCAAAGCTAGGTCAAAAGCCGTGCCGACCTGGGTCACGATGCCCGTGTTCACACCCATATCTTCCAGCTGCTTGGCGAACTTCTCCAGCGCGGGGCGGGCGTGCTCCTCGGCCTTCTTGTCGATGAGCCGTCGCACCTGGTCGGCGTCGTCCTGGAGGTAAAACAGCTCGCTCGAGCCGCGGATCGCGTGAAAGACGAGAACTTTGCAAGCGAACACATCGGAGAGCGCCTTTACGGGGCGAGCGGTGAGTTCAGGGCTATCATCAAGGTCGGTGAGCAACAAGACGCGGTCAAACATGGCGAACTCCAAGAGCGACGTAGGACCGGGAAACTAGCACGCCATTTGGCGAAGGGGCTACTGGCCGCGCACAGGTTGCGATGGGCTTGGTCTAGTTTGCAGAAACGCCGGACGCACGCGTACTGTCGTGCGCCACAGCTGCTCGAACGCGGCGCGCAGGCGGAGTCGGATGAAGATCTTAGTGACGGGCGGTGCCGGATTCATTGGCAGTCACGTGGTCGCGCATTTTCAGGGGATCGCGAGCGAGATTCGGGTGCTCGACAACCTGCGCACCGGGTATCTGCGTAACCTCGAAGGGCTGACCCACACGTTCATCGCTGGTTCGGTCACCGATCGGGCGGTGGTGCGCGAGGCGGTCGCCGGGGTGGACTACGTCTTTCACCTCGCCGCGCTGGTGTCGGTGCCCGAATCGATGACGGCGCTGGACACGTGCATCGACATCAACGTCACCGGCCTGCTGAACGTCTTGCGTGAGGCGGCGGATGCGGGCGTCAAGAAGGTGGTGCTGGCCTCCTCCGCCGCGGTGTACGGTGACAGCCCGATCGTGCCCAAAGTGGAGACGATGACGCCCGAGCCGAAGAGCCCGTACGCGATCACCAAGCTCGACGGCGAGCACTACTGCGAGCTTTTTCAGCGCGAAGGCTTGGTGCCGACGGCCTCGTTGCGCTTCTTCAACGTCTTTGGTCCCCGCCAGGATCCCACCGGTGCCTATGCGGCGGCGGTGCCGATCTTCATCGAGCGCGCTCTGGCGGGCCAGACCATCACCATTTACGGCGACGGCGAGCAGACCCGCGACTTCATCTACGTGAAGGATGTGGTGGGCGCGCTGGTCTTTGCGGCGACACACCCCGATCTGCACGGCGCGCACAACGTCGGCTACGGCGACCAAATCACGATTCGCGCCCTCGCCGAACGCATTGTGGCGACCGCGGACACAGCCGCGCCCCTGGTTTTTGGGCCGCAGCGCGCTGGCGACGTGCGCCACTCGCGCGCGGGCGTCGACAAGCTGCGCGCCGCAGGGTGGCGGCCCGCGCACGGCCTCGACGACGGCATCGCGGCGACGTTCGCGTTCTTCCGCGGCGTGACCCGATGACCAGCACCTGTGTCGACAACCCACCGCGCGGCGCCGCGAACCACGTCGCTCAGCGGCTCGTTCTGCGCGGTTTGCGGTCGGTCCTGCTGCTCTCATGCCTCCTGCTGCTCGTCGGGTGTGGCACCGACCCGGCGAGCACGACGACAGATGCGACGTCAGGCGCCGCCGACGGGTCCGGCGCCGCCCCGCCCGGCTTCGGCGAACGCTGTGACGACGGCGTCTGCGCGGCGGGACTGACCTGCATGGACGGCGACTGGGCGTCACAGCCGTGGTGCAGCAAGGTGTGCGCCAACCCGGGGGACTACTGCGACACGCTGGGCAGCCACGGTCGCGCCGGCCTGTGCATCGCGCTGCCGCCGGACTTCAAGGGCGCAGCGGCGACGTTCTGCGCGCCCATCTGCAACAACTCCGACACGTGCAAGAGCCTCTGGTCGGGCTGGGACACCTGCGACAAACCGAAATGGAAGGCCGCGCCGCTGTACCCCGGCTTGCCGACCCGCGTCTGCCAATCGCCCGACACACACGGCCAGCTGGTGATCGATCCGGTGGTCTGCGACTGGAAAGACAAGATCACCGACCCAAAGTTCACCGACGCCAAGCAGGTCTGCAAAGGCTTCTGCGGCTTCCTGAAGACGTGCCAGCTGTGGGACACGGCGAAGGAGAAGCTCGACTGTTGCGAGTGGCGGTGTTTTCAGGAGATGACACCGGGCGGCGCGGTCAGCGCGACGGTCGAGGCGCAGAAGAAGTGCTACATCAAGGCGTTTGGCGCCGCTCAAGGCACGCCCAAGGTCTGCACGCTGCACACCGAGCAGTGTGAGCCGCTCCCAGATCCGCACAAACGCTGACCCGACGCAGAACGCACGCTGAGCGCGCGCTGACCCTAGGAATGCGGGCGATTCGCTCGGTTTTCTGGCCGGCGACGCGACGCGTGGCATCCTCGAACCGAATGCGACGCGCCCCCGGGGCGTTGGGATCATTCGCGGGCGTGCACGTACGCCGCCCAGGAGCTGGAGGCATGGCCATGCGTTTCTCACCTACTCTGTTCACCGCGACCTTCGCCGCGACCCTCGCCGCGACGTCGTTCGCTGCTGCGCCCGCTCACGCGCTGGATGTCTACGTCAACGGCGTAAAGGCGACCGGCCTCAAGACCGCGGACATGACCAACTGCGCCGTGAAGTTCGACGCGCTCGGCAACGTCCACATCATCTCGCCCGGGTACCGCGTGATCACCGACAAGACCGGAAAACCGCTGCGCATCACCGGCTCGTCGGACTTTGGCAACGTCAAGGCGCAGGCCGCCAAGCCCAAAGCACGCTACGTGCTGCTGTATCGGCCCAACCCGAAGGTGCCGTACACCTTCACGATCTACGTAAACAACAAGAAGTTTCGGGTGATTGAGTTGAACACGGGACCGTTCACGGTGGACCTGACGAGCTCGCTCAACCGCGGCGCGAACGCGATCCGTGTCGAGGGCAAACCTGTCGGAGCCCCTCCGGCGTCGGGCGGCGAGTCCGATGTGACGCGCCTCATCGTGCTGCAGGGCACCGAGCGACCCGACGGCACTTTTGTGGCGAAGCATCCGCCTGTTTGGGAGCTGGTGCGCGCGGCGATCGACCGCAAGGCGATCAACCGCAGCAGCACCCTGATGGTGGAATAGCCGGTCGTGCAGCACGGAACCCTGGCGCGGGTGTTGGCCGTCAGCGAGGACGAAGCGCGGCTCTGGATCGCTGGGCGTGTATTTGACCACCCGACCCGACCGGGGCTGACCTTGCGCGCGGGCGATCTGGTGCGCCTCGTCTCCGAGGGCTTGGTGCTGGTGTCGCGGCCTACCCAGCTGCCGTCCGCGCACGGCGACTTGAGCCGGCTCTCCGCCGAGCGCGGCCTCCGATACGGCGCCGTCCTGGAGCGCGCGGCGCTGCTCCGAGCCCTGCGCAGCTTCTTCGATCACCACGGTTTCATCGAGATCGACGCGCCCGCGATGGCGACGTCGCCGGGGCTGGAGCTGCACCTCGACGCCATCTCGGTCGGCGTTCGGGAGGGCATGGGCGGCGCGCTGACGGAGCGTTTTCTCGTCACCAGCCCCGAGTTCCACATGAAGCGGCTGCTCTCGGCTGGCTTTGAGCGGATCTACAGCCTCGGCAAGGCGTTTCGTTCGGGCGAGCGCGGCGTCTGGCACAACCCTGAGTTCGCCATGCTGGAGTGGTATCGGGCCGGCGAGCGCTACCCTGCGATCGTCGACGACCTGCTCGCGCTGCTGCCGCTCTGCGCCGGCGCGATCGCGGCTGTGCGGGCCAGTCGCGGCGCTCCTGAGACCGACGCCTTGACGATGGGCGAGCCCCTGCGGGTGACCTTCGCTGAGGCGCTGGGCCGCTGGGCTGGGCTCGATATTCGGGACACGGACCTGACAGCGCTGCGGCAGCGAGCGCGGGCGTCGGGCCTGGACGTGCGGGACGGCGACGACGAAGCCGACATCCTGATGCAAGCCATGGTCGAGCGCGTCGAGCCCAACTTGCCGCGGGACCGGGTGGTGGTCATTGAGCGCTGGCCCATCTGCCTCGCCTCGCTGGCCTGTCAGGACCCGGACGATCCCGCCGTAGCCGAGCGTTTCGAGGTCTATGTCCGCGGTATTGAGCTGGCCAATGGCTTCACCGAGCTGGTCGACGCGACGGAGCAGCGCGCGCGCTTTGAGGCTGATTTGGCGGCACGAGAGGCGGCGCGCCTGCCGGTCTACCCGATCGACGAGCGCTTCCTGAACGCCCTGGCCGAGGGGTGTCCGCCGGCTGCGGGGGTCGCCCTGGGGGTGGATCGCCTGCTCATGGTGTTGGGCGGCTACGATGACATCGAGCAAGTGCTGGCGTTTCCGTTCGAGCTGGCCTGAGGTTGATCGCGGACAAGCGACGCGGCGATGCGCTCGCATCCAACCGACCACGCGGTTGCCCCCCGAACCCCTGATCGCTATGGTCCGCGCGCCCACTCGCCAGGCCGGTCTGGCCGGGCGGATAGGCAGGAGGCCGCGGCATCATGAGCTACGAATTCACCCTCATCGAAGGCGACGGCATTGGCCCCGAGGTCACCGCCGCCACCATCCGCGTGTTGGACGCCGCGGGCGTCGACATCCGCTGGCAGTCGATGCCCACGGGCGCCGCAGCGGTGGCGAGCCACGGTTCACCGCTACCCGACGAGACGCTGCGCAGCGTCGAGCGCACCCGCGTCGCGCTCAAAGGCCCGATCACCACGCCGGTTGGCCACGGCTTCACCTCCGTCAACGTCGCGATCCGCCAGGCGCTGGACCTGTACGTCAGCCTGCGCCCGGTCAAGTCGATCCCCGGTGTGCCGACGCGCCATGAGGCCGTCGATCTCGTGGTGTTTCGCGAGAACACCGAGGGGCTCTACTCCGGTCGTGAGCACTCTCCGGTGGCCGGCGTCGTCGAGACCCTGCGTGTCATCACCGAGCGGGCCTGCACACGCATCACGCGCTGGGCCAACGACTACGTCCGCAATGAGGGCCGCAAGAAGCTCACGCTGGTGCACAAAGCCTCGATCATGAAGCTGAGCGACGGGCTGTTTCTCGACGCCTTCAACGCGGTGACGGACGACTACCCCTTCCTCACGCATGAGGCGCGGCTCATCGACGACGTCGTCCGCGGCTTGGTCATCGATCCGAGCGATTTTGACTGCATGGTCATGGAGAATCTCTACGGCGATGTGCTCAGCGATCTGTGCGCCGGCTTGGTGGGCGGGCTCGGCGTCGTGCCCGGCGCCAACATCGGCGATCGCTACGCAGTGTTCGAGGCGGTGCACGGCTCGGCGCCAGACATCGCCGGCAGAGGCATCGCGAACCCGACAGCGCTGCTGCAATCCGGTGTGCTCTTGCTGCGTCACATCGGCGAGCGTTCGGCTGCCGCTGCCGTCGAACGGGCCTTGTTTACGGTGCTAGAGCGGGGCGAGGTGCGTACGGGCGACCTCGGAGGGCGCGCCAACACCGCCAAGTTCACCGACGCCATCATCGCGACATTGCACGCGCAGGGCTAACGCGGCCGATCGGCGACCGTGGCGACCGCCCGCCGCCGCGACGGTCGCGCCGCAGACCCGTTTCTACCAGGAGGCCACGGCCATGACCCAGACGAACCCGACGGATGCGCCGACCGTCGCCCTGCTTCAGGGTGGCGCCACGAGCGACGCGCTCAGTGACGCCGTGCAGCGGGTCATCGACGCCGCAGGGATCGCGATCACGTGGCTGCCGGTGGCCGCCGGCGTCCGTGCGGTCGCGGCCTGTGGCGACCCCATGCCAGCGTCGACCGTGCAGGCGATCCGCGACGCCGGCCTCTGCCTCAAGCCGTTGCTCCGCACACCGATGGGCTCGGGCTACACCTCGCCGAACGTCACGCTGCGCAAGGAGCTCGGGGTTTTTGCTGGCGTGCGCCACATCCGCAGCCTGCCGGGGATCCCGAGCCGCTACACCGACGTCGACATCGTGCTGGTGCGCGAGCTGACGGAGGGCACGTACTCCGGCATTGAGCACACGATCATCCCCGGCGTGGTCGAGACGATCAAGGTCACCACCCGCGCCAAGGGCGAGCAGGTGATTCGTTTTGCCTTCAACGAAGCCCGGAGACGCGGCCGCAAAGCGGTGACGCTGGTGCATAAAGCCAACATCATGAAGATGAGCGACGGCATGTTTCGCCGCATCGGCAAAGAGATCGCCGTCGAGTTTCCGGACATCGCCTACCGGGACATCATCGCCGACAACGCCGCCATGCAGCTCGTGGCGCGGCCTGAGCAGTTCGATGTGATCGTGGCGGCCAACCTCTTCGGCGATATTCTCGGCGATATCGGCGCAGGCCTGATCGGCTCCAGCCTCATCGTGACCGGCATCAACGCCAGCCCAGACGCCTTCGTGTTCGAGGCGACGTTGCATGTCGGGTCCAGCGACGACGACGCGCCGCACGAAGCGAGCCCGCTGGCCCTGTTGATGCCGGCGCTCGATCTCCTCAACCACATCGGAGAGGTCGCCGCCGCCGACCGGATTCGCACGGCGATCTCGACTGTGCTACGTGAGGGTACAGAGGTTGTACCCGCGCACGGCGGCGCTGCCTCGACAAGCGAGATGACCACCGCCATCATCGCGGCGATGTCCGAAGCTGACGGCCTAAGCTGACGGCCTGAATCGACCAGAGGATTTTCCGCTAACCTGTCATCCAACGTTCGACGCGCATGCGAACGACCCGAACACCTCATCAAGAAGGGAGCACCCCATGGCCTACATCATCACCCGACTCTGCGTGGACTGTAAGGACACCGCGTGTGCCGACGTCTGCCCGGTAGAGTGCATCTACGACTACACCGGCGACGACAAGGCCACGTTCCCAAACCAGCTCTACGTCAACCCCGATGAGTGCATCGACTGCACCAACTGCGAGCCCGCGTGCCCGTGGAACGCCGTCTTCGAAGAGGACGAGACGCCGGAGATGTTCGCCGATGACATCGCCCTGAACTACAAGATGGTCGACTTCGAGGACGATTTTGAGGTCGCCGAGGTGATCAAGGGTCACGCGCCGACGCAGGACGAGATCGACGCGAACTACGTGAAGTACGACTATCAGCCCTGATTGTCGGGCATGACGGTGGATACCGAGCAGGCCGCAGCCGTCGACGAGCGCAAGTGGCGGGACCGATCCCACGGCGTCGCCAAGCTGGCGGTGTGGGTGTATCTGGGCGGCGCGCTGAGCACGACGGTGATCACGTGGAATCTTCAATATGAAGATTGGTACCTGTACGCCCTGATGAACCTGTGCACCGCCATCGTCGTCGCGAACTACGCGCGCCTCGGCGTTCGGCGGGTGTGGGTGCGGCGCGCGACGGCCATGTCGTTCAGCAGCGTGGTCGTGCTGGCGTGGACGGCGCTGCTGTTCGAGAAGACCCAAGTGGGTTGGACCGTGGTCGACGACGTCGCGGTCGACCTGGGCGCACAGGGGCTGTTCTGGGTGCCCGTGAGTCTAGGGTTGCTGACGGTGGTGCTGCTCGTGACCCATCTTTTCGTGTTGATGCCACGCGCCCGCGCCGAAGCGGGACTGTAGGAGCGAGCGGTGTTTCGTGACCTCCTGCAGCGCTACCAAGGCTCCCTGTTGCTGGGCGTGGCGCTGATTTTGCCGCTCGCGCTGATGTACTACCACGGCAAATCCAACCGAAATACGAGCGTGATCGAGAAGGGGCTGATGGCCGTGACGGCGCCGATGCAGGCCACGACGCGGGCTGCGCTCGGCTCGGTCGGCGGCGTGATCGACGACTACGTGCTGCTGACCAAGGTGAAGCGCAACAACACCCAGCTCGAGCGCGATAACCGCGTATTGCTGGGCGAAGCGCTGAAGTCGCGTGCGCTGCAGGAGGAGCTGCGACGGCTCAAGAAGCTCTGTGAGTTCAAGCAAGGCCGCAAAGAGCTCGACACCGTGCCAGCGAAGGTGATCGGTCGCGAGGTCAGCCAGTTCTTCCGCGTGCTGCGTGTGCGTATCGACGTCGACGGCATCGAACATCTGCGGCCCGGGCTGGCGGTGATCACCCACGGCGGGGTCGTGGGGCGCATCGAGAAGGTGTCGGGCGATTGGGCCGACGTGATGCTCGTCACGGACAGCCGCAGTCAGGCCCACGCCTCCATCAGCGGCAAGGGCGTCGTCGGCACGGTGAAGGGCAAGGGCAGGCGCAAGCAGTTCGGTGTGGAGTTTGTGCACCTCGATCGCGCCGATCGGCGCGAGCCGATTCAACCCGGCGACGCGGTGGTCACGACCGGTCATGATCGCGTCTTCCCGCCCGGCCTGGAGATCGGTCACGTCTCCTCGGCCAAGTCGACGCAGCGCGGGCCGTATCACGAGTACACGCTCACCCCGGCGGTGGCTTTTGCGACGCTGGAAGAGGTACTGATCGTCACGGGTTATCGCGCCGTGGCGAGAGACGGTGATGCCCTGCCAGCGCCCGCCGCGCGGCGGTCGCGCGTGCGTGTCGACCCGGCCAACACGCCGGACGGCTGAACCCAGTCGAGGAACCAACATGAAGTTCGATGCAGGGACGTTGTTGCTTGGTTTCGTCTTTTCGACGTTTGGCTTCGGCCTGTACCGTTGGGGCAAGAAGCAGGCGCGGATCCTCCATATCGGCGGCGGCGTGGTGCTCATGGTGGCGCCGTACCTCTGCACCGGCGTCGTGCAGACGCTGTTGGTATGTGGCGGGATCAGCGCGGCGCTCGTGGTGGCGACGCGGCTGGGGGTCTAGCGTGGGCGGCGACGCGGTCATGCGGCTGCTGCGCGATTCGGGCAAGGTCGGTCAGGAGCTCAAGGACCCCGGTTTTGCGGGCCGCTGTGTCGTAACGGTGCGTCTGTACCCACCGCAGCGTCGAATGCGGCGCTGACCGATGGCACGCAGCGCAGAAGTCGCTATGGTGGCGCGCAGGCCGTCATTGTGGCGGCTCACCGCTCGCTGGAGGAACCATGGTGTCACTACGAAGCCGCATCGCGCTCGCAGCGCTTGGCCTGGCGCTCGCAGCGGCCCCCGCCCACGCCCAGCCCCACCCACCCACGGCCGGCGCGCCGATCGACGAGCCGCAGCCCCAGCCCGAGGTGCAGCCGCAGCCGCACGTCCAGCCACAGCCGTCACCTCAGCAGGCACCACAGCCCCCGGCGGGGATGAACCCGCGGCCCTATCGCCAGCCCCCTTCACGCCGGCGCCGCCCCCCCATGCGCAGCGTCAGTGACCGTTGGCACGGCGTGTTCGCCTTCGCGGTCACGCACTTCACTGCGATCGGCGATCGCTCGTTTGCGCTCACCAAGAACATCGGCGCCGGTCTCGAGTTCGAGGACAGCACGGGGCTCGATCTGCTCTTCGGCGTGAGCTCGCCCGGCGGCCTGTTCGACCTCGGGCTGCGCATCTCCGCCGGATTCGGGCCGCTCAATCGCGTCGCGTGGCAGAACGAGCTGAGCTCCGAGCTAGAGTCGAGCTCGCTCTTGTTGCTCGGCCCGAGCTTGGTGTGGCACCCGCTTGCCGGTCGCCGGTTGGACCCCTACGTCGGGATCGATCTGCTGTTCACCAGCATGGGCACGTCGAAGACCGCGACGGGCCAAGTGTGCGATGACATCGAGTGCGTCGACGCCGAGATCAACGTGCCGCACGTCGACTACAGCGGTTGGTCGTTCGGCTATACCGCGGGCGTGCGGCTGTTTCTCTCCAGCCACGGCAGACCCTGGTGGATCCACTTTGAGGGGCGCTTCATCCAGACCAATTGGACCGCGCTGGAGACGGGAGACGGGTTCATCACCACGGCTCGACCCGAAGACGTGAGCCAATTGAACCTCAACCAGCTCGCGTTCAGCATCGGGCTCGGCGTCGCGCTCTAAACTTGGCCGCGGAACTTGAGCCTGGGGCCAAGCCCGCCCACACTGACGGGCGTGCGCGGCGACCTGCTGGTTCACCTCTGACCGCTCAGCCGGCCTGACCAAGGAGCGCCGCGATGAAATATGCTGCTTGGCTGTGTGTCACCTGGATGCTGCTCGGCCTGGAGTCGCCGCTGCTCGGCTCATTCAGCACGCAGCTGTTTGCGCCAGACGTGCTGGTCATCTCCGCGCTGTACATCGCCCACCGCGGCGCGTTGCTGCCGGGTGCGCTGACCGTGTTCGCGATTGGCTTGCTCAAAGACGGCTTCTGCCTCGCGGCGCCCGTCGGGGTCTTTGCCGAGGTTGGGGTGCTCGTCTTCCTCGGCATGCGCTTCGCCTCGCGCCACACCAACCTGGGCACGTCGATCAGCCTGATGGCGACCAGCGCCATCGCCACGCTCTTCGCCACCGCCCTCTTCATGCTGTTTGAGACGATTTTTCACCGCGATTTTGGCAGTCATGCTCAGGCGCTACGCATGGCGTTGCCATTGGCCTTGATCACAATGCTCGCGGCTCCGCTACAGTTCGCGCTGCTCAACCGGGTTGGCGCCTTCTTCGAACGTCGCTCCGCCACCGGCTCGATGTTTCGCTGAGCACGCCCGGCCCCAATCATCGGGTCCAGTTCTCAGCCCGGCTCCTTCTCGCTCCCCCTGGTCCCTACCTCGATGAACGCACGCTTTCAGCTCGGTCCTTCGCACGACGCACGCAACTTCGAGGTGCGCAACGGCATCGCGCTGGCGGTCGTGATCGCCGGCATGGTGCTCCTCGGAGCGCGGCTGCTGTTGGTTCAGGCGGTCCGCGGCGAGCGCTACGAGAAGTTTGCCACGATCGAGCGGGTCTCCAAGGTGCGATCGACCGCGCCGCGGGGCCTCGTCGTCAGCAGCAGCGGCGACGTGCTGGCACGCAACATCGAGAGTCATCGGCTAGAGGTGCTGACCCACCGCGTCAAGCCCAATCGAGTCGAGCCCATCGCGCAGACGCTCCGCCAATTGCTTGATTTAACGGACTCTGAGGTCAAGGGGCTCGTCGCGGAGCTGTCGAAACCGGTGGATCCACAGCGTCACAAGCCGATGGTGGTGCGCCGCGGTCTCGTCTCGTCGCACTGCCCCTACGATTCCCACCGACTGGAGCTGGTCGGCGATCATGCCTACGCGTTCTGCAACACGTGCGGTCGTACGTATGAGCGGGTGCCGCGCCGTCACACGTGCCCGGTGCATCGACGAAAGCTGGTGCCCAGCGGTAACGGTGACGGGCTGCACTGCCCCGTCTGCGCGCGCGAGTTTCTGGACCGCGACACGTGCCCGTATGACGACACCCCCGTTCACAAGGGCCGCCATGCGCTGCGCTGCGCGATGTGTGGTCGCACCTTCAACGACGAGGTGGCGATCCTGCGCAGCAACCTGCACATCCTGCCCGAGGCCCGCATTCGCACGGCGATTCAGCGAGAATACCCGTACCGCTACTTGGCGAGTCACCTGCTGGGCTACGTCAGCCGTGTCAGCGCGCGTGACATGCGGCCGTTCGATGAGGAGGGGCCGTCGCGCTTCTCCAGCAACGACACGGTCGGCCGAGTCGGGCTGGAGAGTGGCCTCGACGCGCTGCTGCGCGGTGTGGACGGCGAGCAGGTCCTGGTGCGCCGCCGCGGACGCGAGGAGCAGGCCAAGGGGCTCGATGAGCTGGTCGCGGCCATGCAGCCGCGCCATACCGTCCCTGGACTCAACCTGCGCCTGACCCTCGACATGGATCTGCAGCGCGCCGCCAAAATCGCCATGGCGCACGTGCATTCCGGCGCCGTGGTCGCGCTCGACGTGCGGACTGGCCGCGTCCTGGTGATGTACTCCAAACCGAGCTTCGACCCCAACGCGTGGTCGGGTCGGTTGACGTCTGAGATCAAGGCGCGCACCGACGCGTCGCCGTATGCGCCGCTCATGAACAAGGCCGTCCACCCCTTTCCCCCGGCGTCGACGTACAAGGTGGTGGCGTCCGCGGCGGGTTTGGAGGAGGGCTTGATCACGCCCAAGACGACGTTCTGGTGCCCCGGATACTACGAGTTTGGCGGGCGACGCTTCCGGTGCCACAAGAAGACCGGTCACGGCGAGGTGGACCTCTCCAAGGCGTTGGCGCAGTCGTGCGACGTCTACTACTACAAGCTCGGCGAGCAGCTCGGCATCGACCGCATGGCCCACTATGCGCACAAGATGGGCTTTGGCGAGGCCACGGGCGTAGAGATCCGCGAGCAGACGGGTCAGGTGCCGACGAAGGCTTGGTACACCCAGGCGCGGGGCCGCTATTTCCCCGGATTTGCGCTGTCGACGGCCGTTGGCCAGAAAGACGCGACCGCCTCGCCGCTCCAGCTCGCGCGTGTGTACGCCGGGATCGCCAACGACGGCCTGCTGCCCAACGTGACGGTGCTCGACGCCCTCGAAGGCGAGAAGACCAGTTTTGCGCCCATGGTGCGTCGGGCGCCGCGGAACATGGGCCTCAAGCCCTCGACCCTGCGCGCGATTCGAGTCGGGCTGCTGCGGGTGGTGGAGGGTAAAAACGGCACCGCGCGCAAGGTGCGGCTCGAAGAGACGTCGATGGCCGGCAAGACCGGAACGGCGGAGGCCGCGCAGCGCGCCAAGCCGGGTATGCCACCGGATGTGGCGCGATGGCTCAAGGACGATCACGCTTGGTTTGTGGGGTTTGCGCCGGCCGACAAGCCTCAGATCGTCGTCGCCGTGTTTGTTGAGCACGGCGGCCACGGTGGCCACGTCTCGGGCCCGATCGCCAAGCGCATCCTGTCGCGCTACTTCACCAAATATCCGGTCGGTAGCGTCAAACCCGTGGTAGTCGCCCCGGCCCTGCCTGTGCGATACGGTCCAGATCCGGAGCGCGACTTTTCCGCGGAAGGTGTCACCCCATGAGTCTCGCCGCACGCATGCGCCAGGGCTCCCTGTTCATCGGCCTCGGCTGCTTGTTGCTGATCTGCGCGTCGTCCATCTTCAACCTGTGGTTCATCGACACGCTGCACGACACCAGCTTCCATCGCAGCCAGATGATCTGGTTGGTGGTCGGCGCGGTGGGCGGCGGCGTGGCGGCTGGGCTGGACATGGCCTTCATCCGGCGCATGGGTTTCTCGATCTACCTAGCGCTCTGCGTGTTGCTGGTGGCGGTGCTCATCTTCGGTCGCGAGATCAACCACAGCCGCCGCTGGATCGAGCTCGGCCCGATGAACATGCAGCCGTCTGAGTTCATGAAGCTCGGGGTGGTGCTGATGCTGGCCGACTGGTTCGATTCGCGCCGTCGCACCAAGGAGTGGCCGCTGCGGCAGCTGATCATGCCGCTGCTGCTGGTCGGTGCGCCGGTGGTGCTGATCAACCTCGAGCCTGACCTCGGCACGTCCCTGTGTGTGTCGATGATCGGCGGCTCCATCATCCTCTACGAAGGGGTGCGCAAGCAGACGCTGATCGCCGGCGCGCTGCTGCTGCTGGTCGGGGTCCCTATCGCGTGGCGGATGGGCGCGGTGCGGGACTACCAGAAGGGGCGCGTGCAGGCGTGGATGGCCCTCGATGAAAACGCGGTGACCCAGCGCCGCAGCGCCCGCGCTTCGCAGTCAGAGCAGGCGTTGTGGGCCGTGGGATCGGGGCGGATGCTCGGTCGCGACCTGGACGATGCGCGGCGGTCGGTGCTGCGTCATCTGCCGTTTTTGTACACCGATTTTGCGTTGGCTTCGTGGGCTGAGCTGTTCGGTCTCGTCGGGACATTGGCGCTATTTGGCCTATATCTGGGGGTAGTATGGTGGGCCATCTACTTAGCGAACCACGCCAGGGAGCGCTATGACGCGCTGGTCGCCGTCGGCGTCGCAGCGCTTATCTTCTGGCAGTTCTTCATCAACGCCGGAATGGTCATCGGCTTGCTGCCGGTTGTGGGCATGACCCTGCCTTTGATGAGCTATGGCGGCTCCAGCGTGCTGACCGTCCTGATCGGCTGCGGCTTTCTGGTCAACATCGCCCTGCGCCGCCGTGCGCGGGCATGACGGCCGCACGCGCCGCCAACGTCGATGGCCGCGGCGAGCCCAATCTGACCGCCACGCTGCTCGCCCTCGGCCTGCTCGTGGTCGGGCTTGTGCATGGCACCAACGCCCTGTCGGCCGCGTATGTGCACGATGACCACCCGACCTTCCTCGATAATCCGAACGTCACGTGGCCGCCGCCGATCCAACAGATCTTCACGACGCCGTGGTTTGGACCGAAGCGAGGCTATGCGACACAGGGCCTGAGCCGGCCGCTCGTCACGCTAACGTACGCCGTGGAGGCTGGCCTTGGCCTCGGCAGCCGCGGTCGCCACGTGGTGAACCTGCTGCTCTACGGTCTGGTGTGCGGATTGGTTGGGCAGCTCATCGCGTCGCTGCTGCGCGGCGGCGCGCCGCCCATGGTGCGCGTCTCGTCGATGGTGGCGGTGGTGCTGTTCGCGGCGTATCCGCTGCACACGTCGTCGGTGATGAGCGTGTCGTACCGGCCAGAGCTGATGGCCTGCGCGCTCGCGCTCCTGGCGAGCCTCGCTTTTCTCGCCGCGGTGCGCGGAAGACGCGGCGCGGGGCCGGCTGCGGCGCTCTTGCTGCTCGCGGCGCTGTGGAGCAAAGAGTCGGCGGTCACGGTGCTCGCGCCCTGGGCCGTCTGGGCTGGCCTGCAGCACACGGCCGCGAGGGACAGCTCCGGGGTCGCAAATCCGGCACAATCGCGGCGTCGGGCGTGGACGTGGCTCGTCGTGGCGACGCTGCTCTGCGCTGCCTGGCTGGGGTGGCGATCGACGTGGCTGAGCCTGCCCTACGTCTCCGCCCACGATAACCCGCTCGGCCACGTGTCGATCGTGCCGCGCCTGCTCGGCGGCCTCTGGCTCGTGACCTACGCCGCGCACAAGCTGCTGTGGCCCTTTGATCTGGCGCCGGATGACACCTTTGACGCCCTCCCCGTGCTCGCCCCGGGGGCCGGCTTCGTCGCGCTCGGCGGCTTCATCATGCTGGGGCTGCTCGCGTTCGCGGTCTGGGATCTCCGCCGCGCCCGCGCAGGATCGCCGAGCGCCGGGCGCGCCGCCGCCGCGGTCGTCTGGCTCGCCGCGGCGTGGCTGCCGGTGTCCCACCTGCTGTTTCCGTCAACCGTGCTCTATGCCGATCGCCTGCTCTTTCTGCCGTCCGTCGCGGCGCTCGGCGCCCTCAGCGTGCTGCTCGGCCGCGCCCTGGTCAGCCCTGGCCATGCACGCCGCGCTGCCCTGGCGTTGTTGCTCGGCCTCAGCCTGCCGTGGGTCAGCGAGAGCATCGCCGAAGGCAGCCACTGGCGCAGCGAAGAGGCCCTGTTCAAACACGGCGCCGCGGCGCGTCCACGCAGCTTGCGCATGCGCTACAACCTCGGCCGGCTGCGGTTCGACACCGGCCAGGCGCGCGCCGCGGTGGTCGATCTGGAGGCCGCTCACCAGCTCGACCCGTCGGCCACCGCGCCGTGGACGCTGCTGGTTCAGGCCCACACCAAGCTTGGCGACTGCGCCCGCACAGACGCCCTCTTGGGTGAAGTGGGGCAGCTGTCACGGCAGGACGACGCCACCCGAAAGGCCGCGGTCGACGCCGACGTCCTGTGCCGTCGCTATGCCCGCGCGTTCATGTTTGGCCGCCAGCTGCGGCGGGTGACGGTGGCGTGGGGTCGCAAAGTCTACGTGGCGGGCGTCGCCGCTGCAGATCCCCACGCGGAGGCGTGGGCGCGGCAGTTCCACGCGCAGCCGGCGACGCAGCCAGCTTGGGTGGCGGCCGCGGTCTACGCCGAGCGGCTCGCAGGACGGCCGCAGCAGGCGCTGCGGCGCCTACAGACCCTCTCGGCGGCGCGGCCCGCCATGCGTGCGCCGCTCATGCAGGCGATCGATCTGTGCACCAAGGCGCGCGCCAACCACACGGCGGCGCTGCTGCGCGCCTGCGCACAATGGCCAGGCCCGACGGAGCAGGCCTTGCTGCGCGCGGCGGCGCCTGCGTCTCCCGCACCCGTCGCGACACCGCCAGCGGCGGGCACACCGCCGATCGCGCCCTGATCGCCGATGCTTGGCGGGCTGTGGTACACAGCGGCCGCAGCCGCTTCAGCCCCGTCGGCGACGACCGACGCCCCACCGCGAGGAACCCAGCGCCATGGACATCCGCGACCCGATTCACGGCAACATCCAAGTCAACGACGGTGAGCGAGCCGTCATCGAGAGCCCCTATTTCCGGCGCCTGCAGCGCATCAAGCAGCTTGGGTTTGCGTATTTGGTGTTTCCTGGCGCGGTGCACACCCGGTTCTTGCACTCCATCGGCGTGATGCACCTCGCCGGCTGCGCGTTCGACGCGGTGTTCAAGGACGCGACGTGGCTCGCAGGCGAGGATCGCGGCCGTCTGCGTCAGATCTTGCGACTGGCCGCCCTCTGCCACGACACCGGCCACGCGCCCCTCTCCCACACCTCGGAGGCCCTGTTTCCGTCGATCGCCGCCCTCCAGATCCCGCACATGCGCGGCGCCGACTCGCCCAAACAGGCGCGCCACGAGCACTACACCTTCAAGCTGCTCATGGACTCATCGCTGACGACCGTGATCGAGCGCGCCTTTGGCCCCATGGGCATCTCGCCCCATCACATCGCCGCGCTGTTGTATGGCGGCATCACGGACGCGGACGACGCGTTCATCGTCTCAAACCGCAACCTGCGCGGCGTGCTGTCGTCGATCTGCTCGAGCGAAGTCGACGTCGATCGCATGGACTACCTGCTGCGCGACAGCTACTTCAGCGGCGTGTCCTACGGCAAGTTCGACCACGACTGGCTCATCGGCAAGCTGACCTACTACGAGACGGACGAAGGCGCCCTGCACCTCGCCATCGAAGATCGCGCGCTCTACACCTTCGACGACTTCCTGCTGTCGCGCTATCACATGTTCCTCATGGTCTACTTCCACAACAAGGTGGAGTGCCTCGACCAGATGCTGAAGCGCTTCTACGAGGAGACTCCGGGCTTTACGGTGCCAGCCGAACCAGAGGCGTTCCTCTCCTTTGACGATCCTGCGGTCTTTCGGGCGCTCGAGCGAGGCGCCAAGGCCTCCCGCTGGGCGCGCGGCATCTTGTCGGGCACACCGCTGAGCTGCGTCGCCGAGCGCGGCTGGCATGGCCGCACCGATGACCTCAACGCGCTGGAGAGTCGGCTGGACGACGCGGGCCTCGACTACGTGCACGTCACCAGCAAGGGCGCCGTCTCGAAGTACCGCGGCCGGACTGAGGATGAATGTCAGATCTACGTGCGGATCCAGCCACGCCTGGGAGCGCCGCGCTATCAACCCCTCGGCGAGGCCACCAAGCTCTTCAACCGCTACGCCGACACGACCTTCATGGAGCGGACGTATGTGTACGCCGAGGATGTCGCCGTCGTTGCAGGTTGGGTGGCCGACTTGCGCGACAACCCGCAACTCACGCTCACAGTAGGGTAGTCTGTGCGACGCGCGACGCGCCGCCGCCTTTTCCCACGTGGACACCCCCGCTCGAAGCGGCGGTCGTCCCGCCTCGCTCTGGAGTCCGACATGGTCGAACGCCCCCGCCCGCTCGCCACGCCCTGCCACCGCATCGTCCTGCCCCGCAGCGGCATCTCCCTGCCGCGTGCGCTCGCCGTCCTGCTCCTGTGGGTGTGCGCGCTGCCGGCCGTCACGCAGACGGCAACAGCCCAGTCCGCCGCCGCTGCGACGCCTGCGGCGAAGGCGCCAGCGACGAAACCGAGCGCGGACCCAGCCGGCGCGGACCCAGCCGGCGCGGACGGGGAGTCGCTGTACGTCATCGTCGAAGCGACCCAGCGGCCGATGGACGGCGCGCTGGTGCTGCCCACCGCGTGTGGTCCCTACAAGGTCTGGTGCGACGAGGTCCACGCCGTCCTCCACAACGACCTGCGATTGAGCGGCGTCGTGCGCGCGCTCGACCTGAAGAAAGGCCAAGTTGAGAGCATCAAGCGCTACAATCTGCCGGCCTTCGAGGTCAACCTCGCCGCGGCTCGCAGCGCCCACGTCGTCTACGCTGTGGCGAGCTGGGCGCGGAAGGCGCGAGGCCAGAAAGGCATGATCGAGGTGCACGTCGGCGTGATCGACGTGCGCACTGGCAAGCGCCTCGAGCTGGGCAAACGCGCCGTGCAGCGTGGCCCCGCGAAGCAGATCCGACTGCTGGCGCACCGCGCTGCCAACGCGATTTTTGGCGCCCTGACTGGGGTTGAAGGCAGCTTCGACGACCAGCTCTTCTATAGCGCACCCGGCCCTGGCTGCCATCGTTGCATCTGGATGGCTGACGCTGACGGCTTCAACGCCCGTGTCATCGCTGGTGGCAAGGGGATTCACATGCTGCCGCGTCCGACGCTCGACCTGGGCGTGAACTTCGTCAGCTTCTCGCCGGACCTCCCCTCGCTGTTTCGTCTCGACGGCGCGGCTGTGCAGCGGGCCTGGAGCACCTCGCCAAACGGGCTGACGCCAGTGGTGCTGGGCAAAGACGAGGCCGGGGCGAAGTCGCACAAACGCGGCAAACGCGGCAAACGCGGCAAGAAGGGAGCGCGGCGTACGGCCAAGAAGGCCAGCGCGGCGCCGGGCAAGCTGCCCGGGATGCCGAGCAAGCCTTGGGCGATGGGCGAGAACCTGCAGTTTCGGACCGCCGCCATGAATCGTTTTGGCCAGGTGGTGGCGACGATCAACGATGGCGATCAAGCCGATCTGTGGCTGCTCGACGCGACGGGCAAACCGGTACGCAACCTCACCAATCATGAGTCCGACGACCTCGATCCGTCCTGGTCACCCGATGGCACGCGCTTGGCGTTTGTTAGCAATCGCACTGGCCGACCACAGATCTACACCATGAACGCGGACGGCTCGAACGTGCAGCGGATGACGTTCGCGGGGCCCTACAACACCGGACCTGACTGGGGCTCGAACAACAAGATCGTCTACTCCGGGCTGCGGGGCGGCGCCGTGGACATCCTGACCGTCGACATGGCCAAGCAGATGCAGCGCCTCACGCCAGGGCGTGGCAAGCGATCGCTCGAGCCATCTTGGACGAGCTGCGGTCGGCGCGTGGTGTACGTCTCCAACGAAGACGGCCGGGGCGCGCGCCTCTGGGTCGCCAGTCACGATGGCGCGGCGCGTCAAGCCCTTGCGCTGCCGCCCGGCCGCTATTACACGCCCGTGTGGCGTAAGAAACCGGGTGGGCTGCCGACGCCGTTTCGGCCATGATGCGGGGTGCCCTAGCCGGCCTTCGCGCTTTGTACAATCATTCGTAGCGTCTCTGTCGACAGGGGCGAACGCAGACCACCCCACAGAACCGGCCTCACGTGACACCGTCAACCCAGAAGGTCTGTCCCAGCTGCAAAGCCGAATATCCGGCTGATAAGCAGTACTGCCCGCTCGATGGGCAGGCGCTCTTGCCGGCTTCGGGAGGCGCGGTCGTCGCCAATCCGCCGCCGCTGCCGCTGGGCGGACGAAACCGCAAGCGCAGCTCGACCTCCGCGAGCGCGCCGACCGACGAGGAGCTGAACGCGCCGGTGCAACGACAGGCCCCGCCGCAAGCTGCGCAGCAGCTCGGACTCGACACGAACGACGCCCGACGTGACAACACGTTGATGTATGCGCGCGCGCTGCCGGGCAGCCCCGGCGCCGGTCCGGCGGCCCCCGACTTGGACGCGCTGCCGGACGCGCCGCCGCCCCACCCGCGTGATACCAATCGACAAAAAGCCGTTCCCCAGGCGAAAGAAGCGCCACAGGGCGACGTCGATCATGACGCGGCGACGCGGCTCTCGTCGACGGAGGACCTCAAAGCGCCGGACGAAGACGGCGAGCGGAGCGCCTACGTCGGCAAGCTCATCGATGAGCGCTACTTGGTGAAATCGCTGGTCGGCCGCGGCGGCATGGGCGCCGTCTACCGGGTGGAGCAGATTCATCTCCGCAAAGAGATGGCGATCAAGCTGCTGCACGAGAACCTGATCTCCAAGAAGCAGCTCGTCAGCCGCTTCACCCGCGAAGCCCGGGCGATCTCACGGCTGTCCAGCCCTCACACGGTGATGGTCTACGATTTTGGCCGGTGGGGTGAGGTGTTTTACCTGGTCATGGAGCTGCTGCGCGGCGAGGCGCTGGACGAAGCGCTGGTGCGTGAAGGCCCAATGCCTGCCGTGCGCGCGACCGCGATCCTGCTGCAGATGTGCGATTCGCTCGCCGAGGCCCACAAGGCGGGCATCGTGCATCGCGATCTGAAGCCAGAGAACGTGATGCTGCAGTCCGACGGGCCGCACCCGGACTTCGTGAAGATCCTGGATTTTGGGCTCGCGAAGGTCGAAGACGTCGACGACCCGTATACGATCCACTCCCAGAAAGACATCTTCGGCACGCCGTTCTACATGAGCCCGGAGCAGATTCGCGCCAGCGACGTGGACGGTCGCTCCGACATCTACGCCGTGGGCGCGCTCGCGTTTCGCATGCTCACCGGCCAGCAGGTGTTCGGCCAAGAGAAGAGCACGTTCGACATCCTGAAAGCGCACCTGATGGAGCCGCCGCGCAAGATGAGCGAGGTCTCGGGTGGTGCGCATGTGCCGGAGACGCTGGAGCACATCGTCGCGAAGTGCTTGGCGAAGGCACCGAAAGACCGCTTCCAGTCCATGGATGAGCTCGCCGCGGCGCTGGTGGAGGCGCGCAAGTCCGACTTCACGGGCGCCGGGATCGGGCCACAGCGCGAGGCGGTGCCGGCTGGCGAGGTGATGACGTCCGCGGAGCGAAAACGCACCGACGCGCTGCTTGCCGACCAGGATGCCCTGGAGGGTCACGTGCGGCGCACTGGCCTGATGCAGCGCCTCGCCTTTGTCGCGATCTTGGTCGTGCTGCTGGGTGCAGGGGCAGCGGCGATGCTGAGCTTCGCGGGCAAGGGTGTGGGGCAGGAGCAAGAGCCGAATGACGCGCCGGACCAAGCGAATCACCTGGACGCATCGCACGAGGCGAAGGGCAGCATCGGCCAGCGGCGATCCCGTGAGATGGCGGACAAAGACTGTTTTGTGCTGCCTAACGTGGCGCCTAGCGATGATCTGACGATTCAGGTGCGCGGTGTGCCGACCATGGATCTGGAGGTGTCGCTGCATGACACGGCCGGCGTCGCGCGCGTGGTGCTGAGCCACCGCGGCGAGGGGCGTGGCGAGGTGCTGCGTCATGTCGACACGCGCTTCGGTCCGCGAACGGTGTGCATCACCGAGCGCGCCCGTACGGGCAAGGTGGCCGGTGAGAGCCTGAGCGACATGTACACGCTGCGGGTCGAGACCAAGCCACGCAGCGCCTGGACCGAGACGGAGCCCAACGACGGCAAACGCAGCAACAACCTAACGGGCGGCAAAAGCGTCAACGGATCGCTGGACGGTCCCCTGGACGTCGACGTGTTTCAGCTCGCCGAGCGCTTCGACAGCCGCATCCTGCGGATTCACGTGGCGAGCGCCAACGATCGCTCGCTGGAGGGCCTGCGGGTCACGGTGCAGGACAACAAGGGCCGCGTGCTCTCGGCCGACCAGCTGCGCGACGGCGAGAAGTCGAGCGTGCTCGCCTTCGCCGCGACGACGAGCCAGGAGCCGCACCGGATCGTGCTGCAGTGGAGCGACGAGGCGCGAAACCGCTGGAAACCCGGGGCGGATGACGAGATCCACTATCGCATGTGGTACCGGGTCGAGGACATTAGCGACCAGACGGAGACCGAGCCGAACAACACGGCCGCGTCCGCAGCTGCGATGGTCCTGGGTGCTTGGCATGTCGGTAACGCGGACGACGCCGCAGGCGTGGACTGGATCCGAATCAACGGCGGCGACGCGAAGATGCGACGCATCCGACTCGAAGCGGGCGCCCCTGAGGGCAGCGCCTACTGGCTCACTGTGCGCGACCTGGGCACCAACTCCGACGTGCGCAAGATCCAGGTCACGCCGAGCACCAACGATCAAGACATGCTGGTGAACGGCACCGGGGTCGGGTTTCTGCTCAAGGTGGAGCGTCTCAAGACGCCGACGACGCAGCGCCGCCGCAAGGGGAGCGCGCCGCAGGCATCGCACTATCGCCTTCGCGCGAGGTGGGCGTTGACCGACGGCGACGACATGAAGCTGGACTTGCCCAACGACTGAGCCCGGCGAGTTGGCCGAATCAATGCAATCGGTGCCTAGACGCCGACGGCCAGACGCCGGGCGAACTTCTCATCCAGACCGACCCGGCGAATCTGCGCGGCGGCGGAGGCGATGTCGTAGTCGATACGCACGTGGGCCATCTGGCGGGTCTCGGTGTCAAACAGGACGAAGCACGAGTCCGGGTTGCGATCGCGGGGCTGGCCGACCGAACCGACGTTGATGAGGTAGCGCGCGCCTTCCTTGCAGCGGTAGTTGCCGCTGACGTCCTTCACCCGTTTGCCGTGGTACTCGTACGTCGTGGTCAGGTGGCTGTGGCCGATGAAGTTGTGGCCCAGGAGCCCGGTCTTCATCCGCGTCAGCGCCTCCGCCTCTTCGTTCCGGACGACGTAGTAAAAAGCGCTCGGCAAGATGGGCGCGGCGTGGAAAAATGCGCAGTTGATGTCGTCACGCAGGTGGCTGTAGGGCAGCGAGTAGAGCCAGCGGAAGTTCTCTTCACTGAGCTCAGACCGCGTCCAATACAGGGCCTTGCGGGCGGCTTCGTAGTAGTAGTCGGTGTCCATCACGCCGATGACGGCGGCGTCGTGATTACCCATGAGCACGACCTCGCACCGCTCTCGCAGCAGCTCGCAGCACTCGTTTGGGTTGCCGCCGTAGCCGATCACGTCACCGAGACAGATGATCTCGTCCGCGCCGATCTCATCGCATTTGCCAAGCACGCGCGTGAGCGCTTGGATGTTGGCGTGGACGTCACTGATGATGGCGAGGCGCATGGCGGGCTCCTGGGCTAACCGTAGCAAGCTACCAGAGGCCGAGGGCCGCGCAAGCGTTCTGGGAGAGTCAGCCGCGATTTCATCAGGGTCCGTGGCGCGCCGGAAACCTAGCCAGCGCGCTGCGGACCCGGATTCTCGGCGCGTTGACGCTGGCCAGAGGTGCGTGCGAGCCTGCCGCCGCCCCACCATCTGGAGGTTCTGCATGGCCCTTTGCGTCGGCGACATCGCCCCTGACTTCACGCTCACCGCCGACGACGACACAGTCGTCAGCCTCAGCGCGCTGCGGGGCAGCTGGGTCGTGCTGTACTTCTATCCGCGGGACAACACCCCGGGCTGCACCACCGAGGCCTGCGACTTCCGCGACCGGCACGAGGACCTCCGCGGTAGCGCAGACGCGCAGGTGTTTGGCGTGAGCGCCGACTCGCTCCAGTCGCACGCGCGCTTCAGCGCCAAGCTGGCGTTGCCGTTCCGACTGCTCAGCGATCCAGGCCACACGATGATGGAAGCGTGGCAGGTCTGGGGCGAGAAGAAGAACTACGGCAAGACGTACATGGGCATCATCCGCTCGACGTTCATCATCGACCCGGCCGGCACAATCGCGGCGGCTTGGGTTAACTTGCGTGTCAAGAACCACGTCGACGCCGTCCTGACACGCCTCGGCGAGCTGCAATCAGCCTGAGATTGCGGCCTGGATCGAACTCAAACCCGCTTCGCCACACCTGCTGGCCCACGCTACGGAGCTGCATCATGAGCGACTTCACCCCGACCGGACGCCTCGCCACCTGGGACGGCACCGTCCCCGACCTCCGCGACTGGAGCGACGAGGAGATGATCGATGGCCTCGGCCAACTCGGCGTCACGATCACGCGCGAGTCCTTCACTGCGGACGCCATGGCCGCCGGTGCACAGTCGGACCTGGAAGACGCGTGGATGCGCACCAGCGGCACGAAAGACGAGGGCTTTCAGGTGCTGCTGTGGCTCGGTGTGCAGGAGCTCTGGGAGCGCTGGAAGATCGACAGCTGGCCGAAGGACCGCATGGCGCGGATGTTCGCCTACCTCGTCGACGCCGAATACGCGCACGAATGGGCAGCGCGCTGCCACGCCCCGCTCGGCGCGGACGTCATGAACTCGCTCAACACGTACCTGTCGAGCTCCGACGACCCGAAGGCCGCGCTCGACGAGCTGGTCGAGCTGCTCGGGATGCCGGCGGTGGCGTGGCCCTCGAAGCTGCTCGATGCGATGGCGGAGTGGCTCGAAGTTGGCAACTTGACGTTGGCCGCCGCCGGCGGCGATCTGATGGCGAACGTGCTCGGAGAGGGCCACGGCCAAGTCTACCTCGCCACCGCTTGCATGACCGCGCGCCTGTACGACCGCGCGCAGGCCGCAGCGCTGCAGGTCCCGCACGAGGCGCCGGTGAAGGGCGGATTCGCCGAGATGACCGGGTACCTGTGCCTCGCCGGCGGCAGCGGCCCCTCCGCGCGCTACTGGCTCAACGAGGCCAAAGGGCGCAGCCGGCCAAAGCGCAGCGAGATGACCTACGCGGCGGAGACGGCGCGTGACTTCGTCAACGACGCCCAGGCGATGGCCGGCGACGTGCCCGATCGCGTCCGCAAAGCCGCGCTCCAGGCCGCGTCGCAGTCCTGCTTCTACGCGGTGATGGCGTTCGCCGGGATGTAGTCGCCCAGGGTCGGGATCACGGGCCGCAGCAGGCCGTGCGATCGCCGCAGCAATCGCCAAGGTCGACGCACAACGCGTCACACCAGCAGCCACCAGCCCCCTTCGAGCCGCAGGTGCCCTTGCAGGTCAGCAGCGGGTTGCCGCCGCACGCGCAGGTCTTGGCGAAGTCAGTACAGCAGTCCCCAAAACCCGCGCACTTGTCGTCGCACCAGCAGCCCGTCGCCGCCTGCTTGCCGCAGATTCCGGCGCAGGAACCGCCCGCTGCCTTGCACGACGCCGAGGTCTTGTCGGCGGCGACCGTGCAGACGGTGCCCGTCCCGCAGGTGCTCACGTTGGCCCACGCCCCCCAAGATCCCACCGGACAGACGCTCGACGTGCCGCTGCAGACCGCGCTCGACGTGCGCTTGCGGATGATCTGGCCGCTGCAGCTGAACTCTGTGGCCGACGCGCAGGCCTTGCCAGGGGGCATCAGGAACTTCTTGGCGACATCGCAGCACGCGCCGGAGGTGCAGCCACAGCTCGACGTGAAGTCCTTGCAGCAGTTGCCGAGCGTGGTGCATGACGCGCCGCATTGGCACGTGCCATCGGCAGCGGCGCCGCCACACGCGCCATTGCAGGTGCCGGTCGGCTCCTTGGCCTTGCACGTCGGCATGACCGACGGCGCGGTGGTGGTACAGAGCGTGTTGCTCGGGCACGTCGAGAGTCCGGTCCAAGGGCCCATGTAGGCGAACTGGGCCTCCGCGGTGCACGTCGTCGCGTCGAGCCCGCTGCAGCCTGGGTAGACGTTGCGACGCTGAATCTGCTGGCCACTGCACTGGTAGTCATACCCCGCCATCGCGCCGCCACACAGCGTCTTCGCGGTTTTGAGCTTGTTGGTCGCGGGATCGCAGCAGGCGCCGCCCTCGCAGCAGCCCGGTTGGGTGGCCTTGATGCAGACGTGGCCCTGGAGGTCGCACGTCGCCGTGGTGCAGGCGGTGTTGAGCTTGGCGCAGTCCAGGTGGCTCTTGCAGCAGCCCGTGGCGGCTACGCCAGAGCAGCTACCCGCCGCGTCACAAGCATCCGAGTTGGTGCACACATCGCCATCGTCACATTGCGCGCCGGTCATGATGGTCCACGACGCGGCCTGCGAAGCCGGCGCGCAGCTCTCGCACGCCGAGCCCGGCTTGGCCTGCCCGGACGCGATGCACGCTCCCCCGATGAGACACCAGCCCGCTTTCATCGCCTGCTGGCAGACTCCTGACGATCCGTCGCACACCCCTTGTTGGCAGGATGACGCGTCGGTGCAGGTCTTCGGCGTGATCTTGCAGTTGCCGGTCGCCACGTCACACACATCGAGCGTGCAGGGGTTGCCGTCGCTGCACTCCACGTCCACCGAACAGCAGCCGAGCTTCTTCCCCGGCTTGCAGGTGCCTGTCGCGGCGTCGCAGCTCGGCGCGTCACAGACGTTCGCGGTGGGGCAATCGCTGTCTTGGCCGCAGCACCCTGGCTTCGCCGACCACGCCGAGGCGGTCAGCGTCGGGTCGCACACTGAGCAAGGTTTTCCTGCCTCCACGGTCCCCGCAAGGACGCAGCTAGCGCCGATCGCGCAGTGACCGGCCACGGCGCTATGTGCGCAGCTCCCTGACGTGGGATCGCAGCTATCGGCCGTGCACAGCAGGTTGTCGTCACACACGATCGGCGCGCCGGCGCAGCTCCCGTCAACGCCGCATTGATCGCCCTTGGTGCAGAGATCACCGTCGTCGCAGGCCGAATCTGCGGGGGCTGCGGCGCTTTTGCAGCAGCCTGCGATGCACAAGGAGAGCGTGCAGACGTTGGCGACGTTGGCCGTGCAATCCGCCGAGACCGTACACGGCGCCGCGCACCCCACGTCGGAGTTGGACGCGCTATCGAGGCCGATCCACACGTCAAGGCTGGCCGAATCGGCGTCTCCGGCTGCGCCGACCTCCGACTGCCCGTCTTGGAGCGCGACGTCTGCCGCCGCCACGTCGGTCAGGCCTGGCGCGCCACCCACGTCTTGCGCGGCGTCCGTGGTGGCGTCACTGAGAAAAGTCCAGCCACCGCCTGTGTTGATCGGCTGCGTGTTCGCCTCCAGCGCATACTCCGAACCGCAGCTCAGGCAAGCCGCGAGAATCACGAGCGACACGGCGACTGAGCGCGGATCAGGGTGCCGATGGGGGCGGAGCATTCTGGCTGAATTGGCCGGCACGTGGGTCTCCTTGCGGGGCGGTCCGTAGACATCTGCCACCGTCATGAACCCTACAGAGTACCGCAACCGCGTGGCAGGAAGCCAGAAAATCACGAGGTTGCGTGGCGAGCGACAGCAGCCTCCGCCGATGGTTCCACTTGACAGCCATAGGTGCTGCACGGATGCTCCGCCGCCCGCCACCGATTGGGCAGTGGCGTCGACTCAAGTGGAGCGCACAATGGCGTTGAAGAACTTCACCTTCACCAGCGAATCCGTCACCGGCGGACACCCCGACAAGGTCGCAGATCAGATCTCTGACGCGATCCTCGACGCGATCATCGCGCAGGATCCGGAAGCACGCGTCGCCTGCGAGACCATGGTGACCACGGGTATGGCGATGGTCGCTGGCGAGATCTCGACGACCTGCTACGTCGACATGCCGGCGGTCATTCGGCAGACGATCGCGGACATCGGCTACAACGACCCGGCTGACCACTTCGACGCACGCTCGTGCGCGGTCATGACCTCGATCGACAAGCAGAGCTCAGATATCGCGGACGGCGTCGACGTCGGCGCGGGCCTGCACAAAGAGCAAGGCGCCGGCGATCAAGGCTTGATGTTCGGCCACGCGTGCACCCAGACCGACGAGCTGATGGCCCTGCCGATCTCGCTCGCGCACGGCCTGAGCCGCCAGCTCGAAGCCGTCCGGCGCGACGGCACGCTCGATTGGCTCCGCCCCGACGGCAAGACCCAGGTCTCGATCCGCTACGAAGACGGCAAGCCGGCCGCGATCGAGGCGGTCGTCGTCAGCACGATGCACTACGATCGGGTAACCCACGCCGATCTGCGCGACGCCATCTTGGAGCACGTGGTCAAGCCGGTGCTGCCGGCGCACTTGCTGCACGGCGATACGCGCTACCACATCAACCCGACCGGCATCTTCGTCAAAGGCGGCCCGCACGCGGACTGCGGTTTGACGGGTCGAAAGATCATCGTCGACACCTACGGCGGCTGGGGTCGCCACGGCGGCGGCGCGTTCTCCGGCAAGGATCCGTCCAAGGTCGATCGTTCGGCGAGCTACTTCGCGCGCTACGTGGCGAAGAACATCGTCGCATCCGGCGCGGCCGAAGAGGTCGAGGTGCAGGTCAGCTACGCGATCGGCGTCGCGGAGCCCACCAGCATCAAAGTCGACACGTTCGGCACGGAGCACGTAGACCCCGACGCCATCGAGCGCGAGGTTCGTCAGATCTTCGATTTCCGACCGGCGCGCATCATCGAACACCTCGATCTGCTGCGTCCGATCTACCGCCAAACCGCTGCAGGTGGTCACTTTGGCCGTCCAGACGTGGCGTTTCCTTGGGAGCGCCTCGATCGCGTCAAGGCGCTCAAGTCAGCGCTGGGGCTCTAGCGCCGACGGGAGCGCGCCGGAGCGTGACTTCGGCAGACGGTCCGACGGGATCGGCCGAATTCATCTTGACAAGAAGGCCAAATGTTGCCTCAATGCGCGCCCCGCCACCGGGTGACCGCTGAGCGACAAGCGGCCGACAGCGTGACGCAGCGGGTGAACGAACGAGGGTGCTAGGCACCAAAGCCCAGATGGCACGACGAGCGGGACGGGCGCCAAGCGCGCCACCCCAAACGTCGTCGCCCCCCAGACGGCCGGCCCGAACAAGGCCGCCAGCTCACAGTAGCGAGCCCGGTTTACGGGACAGGACGAGAGGACAGAAGCCATGAGCCTGAGCAAAAGCACCGACAGCATTCGCGCCATCGACATCGATCGCGCCTGGCACGTGGTCGACCTCGACGGCGCCACCCTCGGCCGCGCGGCGACCCGCATCGCGACTGTGCTGCGCGGCAAGCACAGCCCGTCATTCACCCCGCACAACGACTGCGGCGACTTCGTCATCGTCATCAACTCGGCGAAAGCGGTGTTGACTGGCAACAAGATCGACCAGAAAATGTACCGCTATCACACCAACTTTCCCGGTGGTCTCAAAGTGACCAGCGCCCGGGACATGATGGCGACCAAGAGCGAAGAGGCCGTACGTCACGCGGTTCGCGGCATGCTGCCCAAAGGCCCGCTGGGTCGGCAGATGCTTCGGAAGCTGAAGGTGTACCCGGGTGTCGAGCACCCTCACGCCGCCCAGAACCCCGCTGTATTTCAGCTTTAATAGCAACCAGCTCTAATCACAGCCCGCACCCTACGTGTAGCCTACTAGAGGAAGCCCCATGGCCACGACCCGACGAGTAAACGAGAAGACCGCGCAGAAGCGCTGGTACGCCACCGGACGCCGCAAGGAAGCCACCGCCCGTGTCTACCTGAGCGAAGGCAGCGGCCGTATCTTCATCAATGGCCGGGAAATCGACGCGTACCTCGCTCGCCCGATCCTGACCATGGTGGTGAAGCAGCCGCTCGAGCTCGTCGAGCGCGCGGCGGACTTCGACATCAAAGCGACCGTTCGCGGTGGTGGCCTCTCTGGCCAAGCCGGCGCGATCCGCCACGGCATCGCCCGCGCGCTGACGCTGGTTGATCCGGAGCTGCGTGGCTCGCTGAAGACGGCTGGCATGATCACGCGTGACGCGCGTGCGAAAGAGCGGAAGAAGTACGGACAGCGCGGCGCCCGCGCTCGCTTCCAGTTCTCGAAGCGTTGATACAATTCGCTGGTTCCAGCTCGGCGTTTTCGCCGAGCTGGCCGGCGTTCTGGCTGGGTAGCTCAGCTGGTTAGAGCGAGCGACTCATAATCGCTAGGTCGACGGTTCAAGTCCGTCTCCAGCCACCAGATTTCATTGAGAAAGCAAGACCGCCGCGAGGCGGTTTTGTCGTTTTGGCTAGGCGTATGGCTAGGGTTTTTGATTGGTCTAGCCAGGGGAACGGGTTGAAACGGGG